>Ga0209990_10000926_pt1 | contig 26939 bp, 21 predicted proteins | sample NOAtaG_6_FD_187304 | JGI IMG/M metagenome (GOLD analysis project Ga0209990, IMG submission 187304) | Freshwater lake microbial communities from Lake Erie, under a cyanobacterial bloom - NOAA_Erie_Diel5S_2200h metaG (SPAdes) (version 2) | ecosystem: Environmental > Aquatic > Freshwater > Lake ...
CTATGAGGTTGTACTGCTCTGTTTTGCCTTTTAATTTTGCTTCGAGAACTAACATGGATTTATCTAATCTTATGTAGTATATTCTAACATAAGATTAGGCGCTTGATACAATTAATATAAAGCCGTGTTGCGGGTGCAAAGCGCCCACAACACAATTACCTATTGTTTGTTTTGCTCTTTGAGCATTTTGGCATATTCTTGATCCGCCAAATCTTGCTCAGTGGTATAGGCAAGATTATCTTGATCGATCGCCTCTTGTTTCATCGCAAAAGTCTTCGCAAAATCTAGCTTTTCACGTAGAGCAGACGATGGCTTTTGCAATTGCTCGACTCGGGCGGCACGTTTTTGGTTGCGATCGCCGATACCCTTATTCAGATACTGCAAGACGAAATATCGCATCGCAGGCGTGGATAGGAATAGCACGGCATAGCCTAGAAGGAAGCCATAAGCCGCATTGATAAAGCCTAAAAAGCCAACAAGGGACTTAGCGAGACGCGGATCGCCCAGTAAACTGCCCAGATACAGCGAGGCTAATAGATAAAAAATACCTAAGCCGATCGCTAAAGCAATTTTGCCTTGAGAGGCTTGGCTAAATTTCCAAAGTTTTTCTTGCAAATAGGAGCTGCTAGTTTTAGCTTTGCGCTCAGAGGCTACCTTTTGCAATTCAGGGAATTTATAAGCAAGGGTTCCCGCATCACTGACTTCGGGGAAGCCATTAAATTTTGACAGCACAGGGATCACAAAATATTCGTCCCCCTCTAAACGGCTAGTTTCATCGAGGTAGGGGGCTATTTGCTCAGCAATGACTACACCATTGTTACTGCGGATCATTGAAGCAATATCGCGCCAACGACGTTCATCAAGATCGGCGTTGGGGTTGCCATCGCCAAACAGAAATGAAAATACGCTTTCCAAAAAGCCCATTTCATTAGGATTGCGTTTACGAACTTGATCTGGTTCGTAATAGTAAGGATCAAACATGATGAATGGGTTGCCGAAGGGTCTGCCCCAACCACCGAGCCAGATAAATCCACCGCCACGATTATCGCTACGGCGATCATCGCGATCGTTGTCGCTGCGTCCCTGACTTTGGATCGCGATCGTCGCGGCAATAATGCCCAGTACTACGATCAAAATCGAAACAATCAGCAAAATACCAAAGGAAATACGGATCGCGTAAAACACCCATTTCCATGCGCCCTTGAGCCATTCCTTGACCTGTAGCCAAAATGAACGACTAACAAGGACTTGACGAAAATTTGGCGCAAATTTATAGGCAATCTCGCCCGACTCGGCAACTTGGATATTGCCCCCAGTCTCCGAGGCAAGCGCCAGTACTTCATGCTGTGCTACATTCAAACTAAGTCCAGATTGTGCCGCCACATCACCTATCGTGACCCGATAGTTGAGCTTTTCGACGGCTTCCATCACTGCTGTACGCGGAGCCATATGCTTTCCCTAATCGAACTTCTACGACTATTATGATGGAAATAGTTAACAACTAGCGCATAAGCAGTTTTAGGATATCCGTCATGCAGCAAGAACCAATGCGATCGCCTGCAAATCAAGATTTCACTTCAGAGCCAACAGGGGATAGTGACTCTGAATTTGTGTTGACACCTGCACAGGAAGCCGCCATGCTGGCTGAATATGACAATACCGATGACTCACAGTACGATCTCCAAGATCCTGACGCTGAGACTGTGCAGGGAAAAAGCTTGACGCAAGAGTCTGATAACAACTCTGACTTCAAACATTTTCGCAATCATTACATTGGCAATATGGAATTGCTTGCTGATAAGCAAACCGTGATGAAATATTTTGATGCTCATCAGGGCTGGTTTCGACGATGTGCTCATCCTTTTAAAGCTGATCCGATTGGGGAAACTGGCTATGCGATGGGTATCGGTAAAGTGGGAGCCTTAGGTTTTCAGGTTGATGCCAGAGTGGGGCTAAATTTGTTGCCACCAGATGAAAATTGCGTTTATCGCATCGTTACTATTCCTATTCCTGAGCAAAAGCCCCAAGGCTATGAAGTAGATTTTCAAGCGGAAATGCGCTTACAGGAGAAACAATTGGACTTAAAAGCGGGAGAGAATCTCAGTTACGATCCGTTAATCACCAGTGTCGAGTGGGATTTAAATCTCACAGTTTCCTTGCATTTTCCCGCATTCATCCAGAAACTAGCTCAGGATATGATTCAAAAAACAGGTGATAGTGTTTTGGGATTTATTGTGGAGCGAGTTTCTAAGAGCTTGACAGCGAAAGTGCAAGACGATTTCCATAAGACCCATGAGATTAAGGTTCCGAAGCAGATTAAGCTGAGAAAATAAACCCTTGGCAAGGAAAAAGGAAAAGGGAACAATGCTTTATACGTTTGTGATTTTGCTTGCGCCTGCTCCAGATGATCTACCATTGGGGATTTTTGGGAAGCCTATTCAGTATTTGCAGTGCGATCGCTTGATTGCGGCGATCGAGCCAGATGTGGATATTGAGGCGTTGAAGCTTTTGCCTGAGCAGTCTTTAATGCAAGCGAGCGTTAACCAAAATCTCAAGATTTGCCAGTTCAGCTTTTTAACTATTGGTCTAGTTAAATAAGGAATTTATCTTGTAAACGCTAGCAGTATTAAACGATTTTGTCCCCATTACTCGATCTTGCAGGATTTTATAGCTCTCAATTTGCAATCGCTGACGAAGAATCCATCGAAATAACCACCAATGATGGTGAAACCGTCTATCGAGGACGCATTGATATTCTCGTAATCCAACAAAGTCTGTGGGTACTAGTCATCGAGTCCAAGAGCAGTAGCTTTTCCTTGCACAAAGCTTTACCTCAAGCCCTTGCCTATATGCTGGCAAGCCCTAACTCACCCAAAACCACTTTCGGATTAATTACTAATGGTGGCGAATATCGCTTTTTGAAACTAAATCATCCCAATTTACCTACCGAACCACCACAATATGCTCCATCTTCTCTATTTTCTATTTCGCCCCCAGACGATCATCTTCCGACTGTATTACAAATTTTGCGCCGCATTGCCAAAATGATTGCACCTTGATTAATCAAATAGAAAAAGCGTCAGAATTTTGACAACATCCACCGCGATCGCAGTTTTCACACCTTGAGATGAATGGTAAAGCTGAGGTTGTTATATTGGAGATAGTAATTTTGCCTATATAGCGATCGCCCTACAAGATCATGACTTTTGCTACCACTGCCTCACCCACCCATACCAATTTCAAGATTCGTGCCGATATTCTCGATCTCAAATCTAGTCTAATTCAATGGCGGAGAGACTTTCATCGCTTTCCTGAGCTTGGTTTTAAAGAAAAGCGCACAGCTAATGCGATCGCTGAAAAATTAACCGCATGGGGTATTCCACACCAAACAGGCATCGCCCAAACTGGTCTCGTTGCCACGATCGCAGGGACAAAACAGAGCCATAACAAAGTTTTAGCGATCCGTGCTGATATGGATGCGCTGCCGATTCAAGAAGAAAATATCGTTAGTTATAAATCGCAAATTGACGGACTGATGCACGCCTGCGGTCATGACGGACATACAGCGATCGCGATCGGTACGGCAAAATATCTATGGGAAAATCGCGATCGGTTTAGTGGCACTGTGAAAATAATTTTTCAGCCAGCCGAGGAGGGACCAGGCGGCGCAAAACCAATGATCGAGGCGGGTGTGCTCGAAAATCCTAAAGTTGATGCGGTAATTGGGTTACATCTTTGGAATAATTTACCACTTGGTACTGTTGGTGTAAAAAGCGGTGCATTAATGGCTGCAACAGAATACTTCCATTGCAAAATTATCGGACGCGGCGGACATGGCGCACTTCCCCATCAAACTATTGATTCCATTTTAGTTGCTGCTCAAGTAGTAAATACTATTCATAGTATTGTCTCGCGCAATGTTAATCCCCTTGAATCCGCTGTAATTAGTATTGGGGAATTTCACGCAGGTTCCGCTAATAATATCATTGCCGACTCCGCCCGAATCAGTGGTACAGTGAGATTCTTTAATCCTGAAGTTGGCATAAAATTAGCATTGCGACTGGAAGAGGTGATCGCTGGTGTCTGTGCGACTCATGGAGCTTCCTATGAGTTGAAATACACCAAGCTCTATCCACCTGTAATTAATGATTATGCGATCACGGAATTAGTTCGCTCCGTTGCTGAAACTGTGATCGAAACTCCCGCAGGTATCGTTCCTGAATGTCAAACAATGGGCGGTGAAGATGTATCTTTCTTTCTGGAAGCTGTTCCTGGATGCTACTTCTTTCTCGGTTCTGCAAATCCAGATAAGGGCTTAGCCTATCCCCACCATCATCCTCGCTTTAATTTTGATGAGACGGCTCTGGCTACTGGTGTGGAGATTTTTGCCCGTTGTGTAGAGAAGTTTTTGGGCTAAACTTTACAATATCGCGATCTCTTTGGAGATTTATAGGAGAGTTAAGTGATGATTGCTCAATTACACTCTTGAACGGATAAGGGTTTGGAAAATAAATAACCTTGCCCAAATCGACATCCTAAGTCTCGCAGTATTTGCAACTGCCCTGATGTCTCAATACCTTCAGCAACAACGGCTAATCCTATTTGATTGCCCAAGGCAATAATGGTACGCACGATTTGGTAATTACGGCTTGCTTCTTGCATTTGATTGACAAAGGAGAGATCGATTTTCAAGTAATCCGCAGGTAACCGATGGATATAATTTAGCGATGAATAGCCTGTACCGAAATCATCAATACTAGCTTGGATATTTCTGGATTTAATTTGAGAGAGTAGATCGATTGTTTGGTTAATATCCGCAATTAACATACTCTCAGTAATTTCTAAAGTGATCGATTTTCCATCTAAGTCTGTTTTCGCCAATATGCGATCGATATCTTTCAGTAAGTTGGGGTTGCGAATATCCTGTGCCGATAGATTGATACTCATTTTTAGTTTGTGAGAACTCGCAAGTTTTGTCTTCCATTTGACGAGTTGCTGACAAGCTTCGTGCAATACCCAACTATCAAGAGCGACAACTAATCCTGTTTCTTCAGCGATCACTACAAAATCCATAGGAGAAACCATGCCGCGAGTTGGGTGTTGCCAACGGACTAAGGCTTCAAAACCAATTAAGCGATCACCATTAAGAATGTCCATAATTGGCTGATAATAAACCATAAACTCTTGATGATCAATCGCATTACGCAAATCTGTTTCTAGGGTCAGTCTCTTAATCGCTTGATCGTGCATTTTGACATCAAAAATCTTGTATAGCAATGTAAGCTTTGCTTAGGACATAAAACCCAAAAGATGGCAGAGCTTCGCTCTGCCATCTTTTGGGTTTTGAATTGTCCTATCTATCTCTTACGTTGCTATAGGAATTTTGGTAAATCCGTGAGGACATCGTGAAGCGCATTATGCGTAATTACATCTGAAGCCGCCTTAAGTGCAGCAGTCCGCAACGACACTTGCTGCTCCAGTTCAGCATTACGATTCTCTAATAACGCTCTCTTTTCTACTTCTAAGACAGACTGGCGATCGAGGGATAATTGCAAAGCATCGTATTGTTGCTTTATTCTCAACATTGATTGTAACCTAGCCTTCAGTTCGAGAGGATTAACAGGCTTGCTAATAAAATCATCAGCTCCTGCATTTAAGCATTGAGCAAGATCTTCTTTGGCAGTTAGGGCTGTTACCATAATGATCGGAATTGGTCTATATTTAGGAATAGACTTGATGTGTTCGCAGACTTCAATTCCATCCATGTCGGGCATCATTACATCCAGTAAAATCAAATCTATCTCTAGGATTTCCAAAGATTCGAGTGCTTCCTGTCCAGTAGATGCATAATTTAATTCATAGTCATATTCATTTAATAATGCTTCTATGACATCAAAATTGCGCGACTCATCATCAACGATTAAAATGGATTGGTTATTCATAGATTATTAGGTGAGGGTTCTATGATTTAAAATTTTTTGTGCCGAGGCTTTGCCATGCTATGAAAAGTCAGTTCTTTATTGCTTTCGGACTAAAATTTGTTTGATTGTCGTGGCTAGTTGATTGAGTTTGACGGGTTTTGTTAAATACTCATTTGCACCAGATTCTATACATCGCTCGCGATCGCCTGCCTTTGCCAAAGCTGTTAAGGCGATAATTGGAATATTTACTAAATCGGGATTGAGGCGAATTTCCTTAATAGCCTCTAATCCATCTATCTCTGTTATTTGGATATCCATCAAAATCAAGTTGGGATGATGAGCCTTAGCAAGATCGATCGCCTGTTGTCCATCAGTTGCTAATAAAATGCGGTAGCCCCTAGCTTCGAGGTAACTGGAGAATGTCGCAATATTAGACTTATTATTTTCTGCCAGCAAAATTAAGGGTGAAATTAGTTCTTCAGTTTGGCTTTGACCAATCTGAGCTTGTTCTGACAAGTCAGAGTTAGTTTGTGCTTCGATTTCAGAGGAGCCAATATTAAAGGGAAGATTAATCGCAAAGCAACTACCGACTCCCACCTCGCTTGTCAGTTCTACAGTTCCTCCGTGAAGTTCTACAAGCCTTTTGACTAAAGCCAAACCTAATCCTGTGCCATCATATTTACGGTTCAGCGCACTATCGATTTGGATAAAGGGCTGAAACAGTTTCTGGATGTTCTCTGCCGATATGCCTATCCCCGTATCAATCACAGCGATCTTTAAATAATTTAGAGGCGTTAGATTGGTTGTACTGCTTCCAAGGTGAACTTCCGACACTTCTAAAGTAATTGTTCCTCCTTCTAGAGTAAATTTAACAGCATTATTGAGCAGATTGATTAGGACTTGTCGAATTCGCCTTTCATCTAGCCTGATTTCTGGCAAATGCTTAGAAATTCTAGGTGTTAACTGAATGCGTTTTGTTAATGCTTGATGCTTGATAAATGCCAAACTACATGTACATAAGCTTTCTATATTTGTAACAGTTAAATCTAGGGTAATCTGTCCAGACTCAATTTTGGCAAAATCGAGAATGTCATTAATCAAGGACAAAAGATGCGTACTACTACTCTCAATGGTTTGCAATGCTTTAAGTTGGCGCTCATTAATGCTGCCAAATACTTCGTCCTGAAGAGCTTCATTCATTCCCAAAATCGAATTGAGCGGTGTCCGCAGTTCGTGGCTCATGGTAGCGAGGAACTCGTCTTTGAGACGGTTAGCCCGCATGAGTTCTTCATTAGCTAGCTGCAATTTTGCGTCCTTAGCCTTGCGATCGCTAATATCGCGCAAAATTTTAGAAGCTCCGACCACCTCTCCATCGCCGTTCACTAAAGGAGAGATAGTTGCCGAGACATCGATGCTTTTACCCTCTTTACTGATACGGACTGTTTCAAAATGTTCTAACCGCTCTCCTCGCATGAGACGCGCCAAATTCTGAGTTTCATCATCCAAGTGGTCAGGGGGGAAAAGCATAGAGATAGGTTGCCCGATCATTTCAGCATCTGAATATCCAAATAATCTCTCAGCAGCAGGATTCCAACTGGTGATAATCCCCTCTAAAGATTCAGTGATAATCGCGTCATCGGTGGATTCGACCACAGATGCTAAAAGCCGAGATGACTCTTTTGAACGCTTGTCTAATTCAATATTGCGGGCTTCTAATAACGCTCTCTTTTCTGCTTCTAAGACAGACTGGCGATCGAGGGATAATTGCAAAGCATCGTATTGTTGCTTTATTCTCAACATTGATTGTAACCTAGCCTTCAGTTCGAGAGGATTAACAGGCTTGCTAATAAAATCATCAGCTCCTGCATTTAAGCATTGAGCAAGATCTTCTTTGGCAGTTAGGGCTGTTACCATAATGATCGGAATTGGTCTATATTTAGGAATAGACTTGATGTGTTCGCAGACTTCAATTCCATCCATGTCGGGCATCATTACATCCAGTAAAATCAAATCTATCTCTAGGATTTCCAAAGATTCGAGTGCTTCCTGTCCAGTAGATGCATAATTTAATTCATAGTCATATTCATTTAATAATGCTTCTATGACATCAAAATTGCGCGACTCATCATCAACGATTAAAATGGATTGGTTATTCATAGATTATTAGGTTAGGGTGCTATGATTTAAGATTTTTTGTTTTTGGGCTAAAATTTGTTTGATTGTTCTGGCTAGTTGATTGAGTTTGACGGGTTTAGTTAAATATTCATTTGCACCAGCTTCTATACATCTCTCGCGATCGCCTATCATTGCTAAACCAGTTAAGGCAATAATGGGAATATTCGCCAGTTCAGGAATATTATCTCTACGAATAATATTGATTGCCTCTAGTCCATCAATATTGGGCATTTGAATATCCATTAAGATTAAATCAGGTCGCATCGACCTTGCAAGATCGATCGCTTCTCGACCATCTTTAGCAAACAACAATTGATAGCCTCTGGCTTTGAGGTATCTAGAGATTGTCAGCTTATTTGCTTCATTATCTTCCGCGAGTAATAGGGTGGGCAGCCCCTCAGCAATACCATTGTCAGGACTTGACTCTAAAGGAATTGGGGGTTGATTTGTAAACATAGGCGATGGAATTGAGCTATTTTCGCAGGGAAGAGCGATCGTAAAACAACTACCGACTCCCACCTCACTCGTTACACTTACCGTGCCGTTATGCATCTCCATAATGCGCTTAACTAAGGCAAGCCCTAACCCTGTGCCTGAGTTTTGACGATTGAGTGCTCCATCTATTTGGACAAAGGGTTGAAATAATTTTTGCAGATTTTCAAGTGAGATGCCGATCCCTGTATCAGTTACGGCAAATCTAATTTCGCTGGTAATTTCATGCGTCGTACTTATGGCTGGATTTTGCTGGAGGCTAACCGCCAATGACACATGCCCTCTTTCGGGAGTGAACTTAATCGCATTACTAAGCAAATTAATCAGAGCTTGGCGGATACGTCTCTGATCGACAAATAGTTCTGGTAAATTAGGCGCGATTTTTAATTCCAAATGAATGCGTTTGCGTAATGCTTGCTGCTTAACAAAGGGTAAACTGGATTGACATAGTTCAGTGATCGATGTTTGTGAACAATCGATTTCCACTTGTCCAGACTCGATTTTGGCAACATCAAGAATGTCATTAATCAATTCCAATAGATGTTTACCGCTGCTGGTAATTGTTTCTATTGACTCTTTCTGCTCTTGATTGATTGTGCCAAATACTTGCTCTTTTAGCGCTTCGGACATTCCTAAGATCGCATTGAGGGGAGTTCGCAATTCATGGCTCATATTGGCAAGAAACTCATCTTTAAGCCGCGTAGCACGAGCTAGTTCTTCGTTAGAGATCGCAAGTTGTTGGTTACTTTCTGTTAGTCGTGACTCAGCTTGTTGTCTTTCGGTTAATTCTTTCTGGATTTGTTCAAATAGATTGGCTTGTTGAATGGCGATCGCTAATTGATTGGCAATTTGCTGCACAAACTCAATTTCTGGTTCTTGCCAAGCTCGTGGCTCATGACATTGATGAATACAGAGTAGTCCCCATAGATCTTCGCCATTTAGTAATGGCACGACCAGATTAGCTCGAATATGAAAGCTTTCTAAGAGTTCGCGATAACACCCTTTGATATTTGCCTGATAAATATCGTCTAAAGATTGAATTCTTCCTTTTTGGTAGTAGATAGTATGTTTTTCACCAAAGCAATGTTCATCAATGGAAATCGTCACAATTGAGGTAACTCCATCGACTAAGGATTCGGAGACAAATTCGCCTTGGGTATTATTAGATTTAGGATCGAATCTTAGCACGCCCACACGATCGGCATACAGAAACTGCCTAATTTCTTCGGTAGCAGTGTTAAAGATCGTTACGAGATCTAGAGATTGGCGAATTCGTTGGGTTATTTCCCTGAGTAACCTTTCTCCTTCTGCTTGTTGTTGAATTAATTTTTCGGCTTTGCGGCGATCGGTAATATCCCGAAAATACCAAATCCTGCCATAGTAAAAATCTTTCGCTGATGACTTCACACTTGTTGAATAACAATCAAAAATATGTCCATCTTTCAGCACTACTTCATCAACGCTGCTGTTATGGGGATTTTCGTATAAGTGCTCGATTTTAGCGCAAAATATTTCGGGATCGACTAAGTTGCTCAATACCCATTTCATGAATTGGTGATCGTCCCCTGTTTCAATGATGTTGATAGGAATACGCCAGAGGTCACAAATACGTTGATTGTAGTAGACGATATTGCGATTTTCATCAACAATGGAAATGCCATCAATGGAGGCTTCAATCTGGGCTTGTAATACGGCATTTTGACGAAGCAAAATATCGGCATTGTCTTGAATTTTGCCTGCCATGCGATCGAAGGCGACCGAGATTTGAAATAATTCATCTGAGCCTGTTAATCCTGCGCGTTCGTCTAGTTTTCCTTCCGCGAGGCTATTGCTCACCGCCACTAAACGCGAGACTCGCCTTGTGAGCGTAATTTCAAAAAAGAACCAAACTCCTAAGCAAAAGATTACTAAACTACTGCTAAAAAATAGTGATCGCTTTAAAGCATCATTAAACGCAATCTGTTTAGTGCGGGTTAAATCATATTCATAGAATAGAACTCCCACTCTTGAGGACTGAATCTCATTGGGATGCACTGCCAAAATGACAGGATACAGCGCAATTAGTTTCGACCGATCAGCCGATATCAGCACATCTCCCGATAAATTTTTGCGTACCGCCCCAAATTTCTCGACATACTCAGCGCCTCTTGTTTTTGTAATTGGTTCGTTTCTCAATTCATAACGGTTAGAGAGATGCACAACGTCGCGATCATCTATCAACATCACCAAATTAAGATTTGGATCGCTGCCAAGCTGACTAATAATCGTGATTTCGGCTTCTTCAATATTTGCTCTACGATACAAATAATCTAAGATTCTTGATGTCTGTCCTGCGGAAATTTGGACATAATTTTTGCTATTAATTTCTGTCTTTTGATAAGCATCATTAATTTCTTGATTAAAAGAAGTTAAGCCCAACAAGCCCCCACAAAAAATTAAAATTGTAGGGATTGAAATCTTTAGAGAAATCGGGAAAATTGGCAATCCTTTCATGGGAACCGTTGGGTAGATTTAAACCTTCGCATTCTTAATAAAACGGTCATCTAGAATACTAGCAGGATCGATAGTTTTGGGTAGTAATTTGTTGTCAACCATAATCTTTACTAGTTTAGTCATGCCATTAATCAGCGCAGGATCGCTTTTATCAAGTAGTTTTTGATTTGCTTGTAAATTCGGTTGGCTGAGTCCTTTAAAGGACTCGAGGATTTGCTCAGGGGTGACCTTGGTACGCTTAGCCATCCGTGTTGCGGCATCTTGAGGATTTTTTTCAAAATAATCTAAGGCGCGAAATCGACCATCTACTAAAGCTTGAATCGCATCAGGAGAATTGGCGATCGCCTCCTGACTCACGGCTAATGTATCGACAATTTCCCTAGGAATCTGACTGCTATCAAATAACAATTTCGCACCAGCCTCTAACAACTTGATTCTCGCGGGTCCAAAAGTAACCAACGCATCTACTTTCCCTTCTTTGTAAGCGCCTTCATGTTCCGTCAATTCCAAGGACACGATCTGAATATCCTTGGCAGTCATGTCATTCTTTTCTAATGCACGGGTGATGAAGAAAGCGCCGAGTGCAGTTGATTCCACGCCCACACGCTTACCTTTGAGGGCTTTCATATCTGTAAATTCTGGCTTCCCCAAGATCACATCACCGCCATTAGAAACATCCATAATCGCAATAATCCGAATATTCTCTTGAGTGGCAGCGAGGACTAAGGCTTGATCGATTGATAGTCCTGCCCCTTCGATTTCTTTGTTCCGATAGGCGCGGACTTGTTCTGTACCTGAAGGGTAATCAACTAAACGGATCGGCTTGTCGTTATAGTAGCCCAAGTCCCGCGCCAGATATAAAGTCTCATATCCCGTCCAGAGGTTCGATCCGATGCGCAATGGTATGTTTGTTTCAGGAGTGCAGTTCGTTAAGGCGATCGCTATAGGAACTGTCAACAGGCTCAGCATTGCATATTTTAGAATATGAGTAATTGCACTCATAAATCTACTGTGAATTTGTCTGAGCCATATATGGAATATGAAAAGAAATGATTTCATCTAATTTTTGTGTGAGTTTTTAAGGCTCTGATATTTTTTATCAATAGCTAAACACAGGGCATTATGTTTTTCGTTAATCATAGATAAAAGTTCACGATATTTGTGTCGAGTACTTAATACTTCAAATAAATTTATTCAATTTATTTGAAGTATTAAATAAGCCTCATAGCTGCTTTGTCCCAGTCTGAGCGAAGCCGAATTATTAGACTTTAAACTGACTTGGGTTGACAACTATGATGATGACTTAGCCGAAATTGGCAAAAACTGCCATGATGTCTATCTCTTTGACTTTCGTCTTGGCAAAGAGAATGGATTGGAACTGATGCAAGCAGCGATCAGAATGGGATGCACCAAGCCAATAATTTTGCTGACGGGAGTAGGCGATCGCGAAATTGACCAAAGAGCTATGGCATTAGGAGCATCAGACTACATGATTATGTCGATCGCCTTGATGACGAGGGACGCGACATGCTGAGGCTGATGAGTGGGCGTGTAAGGCGCATGAGCGATCTCATCGATGGTGTATTGCAATATTCCCGTGTGGGTCGGGTAAAGGAAAATAAAACCCAAGTAAATCTTGCCCGATTACTTAACGAAACGATTGATATGATTGCTGCACCCAATGGAATTCACATTGCGATCGATAGCGAGTTGCCGACCTTGTTGGCGGCAAAGAAACGAATGCAACAGGTATTTCAGAATTTGATTGGTAATGCTGTAAAATATATGGGTAAGCCTGAAGGTGAAATTCACATCGGTCATTCACAAAAAGATGACTATTGAGAATTTTATGTTAGTGATACGGGAATGGGAATTGAGTCTAGACACTTTGATAAGGTGTTTTAGATTTTTCAAACCTTAGTATCGGGAGATCGGTCTGAGAGTACGGGGGTAGGCTTAGCGATCATCAAAAAAACTGTCGAAACCTATGGTGATAAAATTTGGTTGACTTCTGAGGTTGGTAAGGGCAGTACATTTTGGTTTGCGTTACCAATATCAGGATCTATAACAAATTCTATGCCAGAATCCGTGATTGAGGTATAGGAATCATGAGAAGCTTCGATCCAATTTTACTTGTAGAAAATGATTTTTTGGATATTATGACCCTCAAACGTGGTTTTGAGGGATATAGAAGCAAATAATCCTCTCCATGTCAGAAACGATGGCGAATCTGCTCTAGATTTTTTATGAGATCCTAATAATCCAGTGCCTGCATTAATTTTATTAGATCTAACATATGCCAAGGATGAATAGGCTGGAGTTTCTCAAAATCCTCAAATCCGATCCCGATTGGTGCAAAATTCCCGTAGTCATTTTGACGACATCTCAAGAAGAGCAGGATCGTCTTGCTAGTTTTGAGTTGAGTGCAGCAGGATATATTGTCAAACCGCTAGAATATCCCGCTTTTGTCGAGAAGTTACAAATTCTTTATAAGTTCATGGATTCCACTACTGATAGTTCAGAAAAAATTCAACTTCTGCTTGTCGAAGATGATCAGATAGATCGCCTTGCCTTCACTCGCACAGTCAAGCAGTATAACTTGCCCTATGAATATTCCTTAGCGAGTTCACTGACAGAAGCATTAGCAATCCTGCGCGATCGCAAATTTCAATTTGCGATTCTCGATTACAACTTAGTCGATGGCAGATCTAGTGAATTATTTCCGATTCTTAAAGAACAAAATTGTCCATTTGTGATCTCGACAGGTAGTGGAGATGAGGAAACGGCGGCAAGATTAATGAGTCAAGGGGCTGCGGACTATTTGATCAAAGATCCCGAACGCAACTATCTGAAAATCTTACCCGTAATCATTAGTAAAACCCTAAGTCGCCATCAAACCGAAGGAAAGTTACAATTACTCAACCGTGCCATAACGAGCGTCAAAGATAGTATTTACGTTTTAGATTGCCAAGGAAAGTTACAGTACATTAACAATACTCTTGCCAAGTTTAGTAATATTTCGCCTGAAGCAGCGGTCGGGCAGCCGATTCAAGTTTTAAAGCAACCCTATCTAGCGGAATGGCTGGAAAGTAACCGTTCTTGTGTTGGCGAGAATTGCACTAACGAATCGGAAATTGTAATGCGTCGAGCCGATGGTACAAATTTCGTAGCTTTAGTCTCTGAAACTTGCGTTCTTGAAGACCACCACTTACACAGGATTGGTGTAATCCGCGATGTCACATCTCTCAAGTCAGTTGAACAAGACTTAAGAAATTATCAGGAAAGCTTAGAAAATACGGTTAAGGAAAGAACTGCCGAACTACAACAAGCGATCGCAGATTTAAGACAAGAGAATCAAGAACGCATAAAAATCGAAGAGTCATTGCGAGCAAGTCGGGATCAACTTCAGCAACAACAGGAATTTTTTAAATTAGTCATTGATAGCAACCCTAATATGATATTTGTCAAAGATTGGGATGGTCGCTATCTCCTTGCTAATCAGACCATGGCTGAATTTTATAACACCACAGTTGAAAATCTGGTGGGTAAGACAGATGCAGACTTTCATCCCAACACTATAGATGCAGAGCGATTTCTCCAAGAAAATCGTCAGATAATTGAAAGCCAACAAGAGATGTTCCTGCCCGAAGAGAAAATACCTCATGTAGATCTTGGTTTTCAATGGCTCCAGTGGCAAAAGCGCCCGATTAAAATATTTGGTAATACAGATGGGGTTTTGGGAGTTGGCGTAAATATTACGGCTCGAAAACAGATCGAGATTTCCTTAAGTGAGAGTCAGCAACGATTCGAGTCTCTAGCCGCAGTTGCGCCTGTGGGCATTTATCGGACTAATACCACTGGTGATTGTATCTATGTCAACGATCGCTGGTGTCAGATCGCAGGCTTGACCGCAGCAGAAGCGTCTGGTCCTAACTGGGCGAGAGCATTGCATCCTGAAGATCGCGAAAAAGTTGGCGCAGAATGGTATGCCTCCGTACAGGAGCATCGCCCGTTTGAGATTGAGTGTCGTTTTCAAAAGCCCGATGGCACTGTAACTTGGGTTCTTTCACGAGCCAACGCTGAACGCGATATCTATGGCGAAATCATTGGCTATGTGGGGACGATTACCCATATTAGCGATCGCAAACGCGCTGAGGCAGTCTTACAAAAACTCGTAACAGGAACTGCCGCCGTTACAGGAGCAGACTTTTTTGTGGAATTGGTGCTTCACATTGCTGAGGCTCTTGATATTGCCTATGCTCTTGTGACCGAAGTGGTTGATGAGCAATTGGTTTCGTTGGGATTTTGGGCAAATGGCAGCCTGCAACCATCTATTTCCTATCTACCCGCCAAAACTCCCTGCGAAATTTGTATGCAAGAAGGACAATATCATTGCGAGGAAGCCGTCCAAGCAGTATTTGCAGAAGCTCTCGATCTTGTAACCATGCAAGCTGAAAGTTATTTAGGAATTGCCTTAAAAGATGATGATGGCAACGTCATTGGCAATCTTTGTGTTTTAGATACAAAGCCAATGTCAGAGACTAAAAGGGCTGAGGCGATCGGCATTTTGCAAGTCTTTGCAGCGAGAGCATCGGCGGAATTGCAGCGCAAAAATGTCAACGAAGCACTCAATTGTCTAAACCATGAGCTAGAGGAGCGTGTACTAGAACGAACCCAAGCCCTACAAGAACGGGAGGAACAACTTCGAGACTTTTTTGACAATGCGACTGATTTAATCCAAAGCATATCTCCAGAAGGAAATATTTTATTTGTAAATCAAGCGTGGAAAAGCACTTTAGGCTATAGCGAAGCTGAATTAGAAAACTTATCAATTTTTCAAATCATTCATCCTGAAGACCTTGAACATTGTCAGCTCGCCATGCAAAATCTATTTTGTGGTGAACAATGTGTCGCGATCGAGACTAGATTTGTAACTAAGGATGGTCAAACAATTGTTGTGGAAGGCAATGTGAACTGTCAGCTAAAAGATGGCGTACCAATTGCCACCAGAGGAATCTTTAGAGATGTTACCGAACGTAAAAAAGTAGAAAATGAACTTCTTGAATCAAAACAGTTTCTGCAACTTGTCCTCGATACATTTCCACTATTTGTATTTTGGAAAGATCATCAATCAGTCTATTTAGGTTGCAATCAGAATTTTGCGGTAAGCGTAGGATTAAACTTGCCATCGGAAATAATCGGTAAGACTGACTATGAGATGCCTTGGGGAAATACTGAAGCATATAGCTATAGAAGTGACGATCGCCAAGTTATAACCTCTGGCAAACCTAAGCTAAATATTATCGAGATTCAATATCAGGAAAATGGTGAAACTATTTGGGTGGAAACAAATAAAGTTCCTTTACGGGACTTGCATGGTGAGATTATAGGGATTTTAGGGACATATCAAGATATTAGCGATCGCAAGCGTGCCGAAGAAACCTTAGCGGAAAGCGAAGCATTTAACCGTCAGTTAGTCGAAGAATTTCCTATAGGCTTAGCAAGCTGTCGCTTAGATGGACACTTAGTATTTGTTAACGCTGCCTTTGCCCAAATCTTAGGACGCACGGTTGAGGAAGTTGTATCTCTAAGTTATTGGGATATCACGCCTTCTAAATATGCCGACCAAGAAGCCGAACAACTGCGATTAATTCAAACAGAAGGTCGCTATGGTCCCTATGAAAAAGAATACATCCATAAAGATGGGCATCTTGTGCCAGTAATGTTGTCAGGATTAATGATTCTCAGAAATGGAGAGTTATTGATTTGGTCTAGTGTGCAGGATATTAGCGACCGCAAACAAGCCGAAGCACAGTTACAGTTAGCCAACGAAGAGTTAATGCGAGCTACTCGCCTCAAAGATGAATTTCTCGCCAATATGAGCCATGAGCTGCGTACACCGCTCAATTCGATCTTGGGGATGACAGAGATATTACAAGAGCAAATATTTGGCAGTATTAATGACCAACAGCTCGGAGCTTTGAAGACAGTTGAGAATAGCAGTACGCATCTTTTATCATTGATTAATGACATTCTTGATGTCTCAAAAATTGAATCTGGACAAGTTGACTTAGATTTAACTGCTACTAGTATAGAGAGCTTATGTAAATCTAGTTTGGCATTTATCAAGCAGCAAGCACTGACAAAACGGATTCAGCTATCACTGAGAGTTCCTCAAAATCTATCAGAAATAATGCTCGATGAGCGTCGTATCCGTCAAGTCTTAATCAATCTGCTAAATAATGCTGTCAAATTTACTTTGGAGGGAGGAACAATCACTCTAGAAGTGACTCGAATTAAGTCTGATGGAGGCGAAACCAATCTCACCTCTCCAAATTATTTAAGGATAGCTGTGATTGATACGGGAATAGGTATCTCAGCCGAGAATATCAAAAAGCTATTTCAGCCCTTTATCCAAATTGATAGTGCGTTAAATCGTCAATATAATGGCACTGGCTTAGGTTTGGCTCTAGTCAAAAGAATTGTTGAACTTCATGGAGGCAGCGTAGAACTCACCAGCGAATTGGGGGTAGGTAGTTGCTTTGCAATTACTCTTCCCTTTAATGTAGAAAATCCTAACCTCGAAGTCCAAATTCAGTATGATTTGGCAGAGCTATCTCTGATAGATCAAAGTCAAACTGACAACCTAAGCTCTCCCTTAATCTTGCTTGCCGAAGATAACGAAGCTAATATCAATACATTTTCTAGCTACCTACAAGCTAAGGGCTATCGCCTTGTATTCGCTACAGATGGACGACAGGCGATCTCAATTACAAAAGCCGAGCATCCTGATTTGATTTTGATGGATATCCAGATGCCTGTTATAGATGGATTAACGGCAATCAAGCAAATTCGTCTCGATCCAGATGTTGCTGACATTCCGATTATTGCTCTGACGGCTTTAGCAATGGCTGATGATCGCGAAAGATGTCTGGATGCTGGGGCAAGTGAATATCTCCAAAAACCTTTAAAGCTGAAGCAATTGGCTACTAGTATTCAACAAATTTTAAATGCAAAGAAAAATGTGTGATTTTTTGGATGTTTCTAACCTAAATATTTTTAGCCTTGATATATATGAGAAAAAGTTTGTCTAAAAAGAAGTCTATCAATTCATTTAAACTAGGAGATTTTGGGCTTTCTTCTATTGGTACGCGATTATTTTTATCAATAATGACACCAGTTACTATCGGGTTAGCTGGATTGGGGACTCTATTTTATTTTAATTTGGAAGCTGACAAGCTATATCATTTAACGACAGAAGCGGATCTCAAGGTTAAAGAGATAGACTCGGAGTTGCGTAAGAGTGAGATTTTTTTAAAAAGTTTAGTCTTAGCAACCATCAATTTACAAAATAACGGGGTGCGATCGCCATCTGCCTATGACCAAATAGTTCTTTCATTTATGTCTGCTCGTCCCAAACTGATTACTGGATTTGGCGTGATGCAGACTCCAAATGGCTTGGTAGATCGCCAGTGGTTTGGATCTTTTATCGAAGAGACACAACCAAATCGAGGTGTTAAACTTCCCGAAGATGCCAATTATAGTCTGGTGGAACTTTGGCAAGTCGATAAATATCCTGAATTGCAATATTATACCGATGCTGTCAAGGAGAACAAGTTTTTTTGGTCGAAGCCATATATCAATGCAGTTTATCCTGTTCCATTGGTGACATTTGTGGGACCCATTCGCGATCGCAATGGCAATTTAATTGGAATTGTGAATGGTGATATTAACATTAGAGATCTTAACCTTAACGATCAAAGTAAGTCCAAGGAGGGTGGATATTCAGTGTTTGTCACTCAAGAAGGAATACTCTTAGGATATGCTCCTGAACCAAACAAAGTATCTAATCTAGAAAATATTGCATCAATTCCATCATATAAATCTGTTTGGGATGAGATTCAATATGAATTAGCTCAAGGGAAATCTCAAGGATTTATCGAGTCAACTGCAACACAGAGTTATTGGGTTTATGAGAGAGTGCCGAGTAGTCAATGGGTGATGTTGCAATCTATTCCGTATGATATGGTTATCAAGCCTGCGTTATTGCTATCCATCAGTGCCACTCTATCGGCAGCGATCGTCATAGCTTTTGTTGTGGGGATATTTGTCCGTTATCTAAACCGTCGATTGCAGCCAATTTTAGAGGCTTGCGAATTAACATCCACAGAAAGCAATGAGCAAATTAGCTCCAAAGATGAAATTAGTCGTTTATCGACAGCCTTCTTCAGTATGGTGGAGCGCCAAGAATATCTTTTACATCAATTGCAACTAACCAATACTCAACTGATTGAGTCCCATCGGCTAAAGGATAGTTTTTTGGCAAATATGAGTCACGAACTCCGTACTCCGCTCAATGCCATTTTAGGAATGACGGAAGGACTACAAGATCATATATTTGGTACTGTCAATGATCGCCAACTTGACGCATTACAAACTGTCGAAAGGAGCGGTAACCATCTTCTCGAATTGATTAACGACATTTTGGACTTAGCAAAAATTGAGTCTGGACATATCAGGCTAGATTTTGCGATCGCTTCAATCCCATTGATAGCTCAATCAAGTTTAGAATTTGTGAAGCAGCAAGCCTTAAAAAAACAAATTCAATTGACCATCAAAATTGCCCCTAACCTCCCTAATCTGCTAATAGATGAACGACGTATTCGTCAAGCATTAATTAATCTCCTCAATAATGCAGTTAAATTTACGCCGACTGGTGGTGGTTCTGTCACCTTAGAAGTCAAACAACAGCATTTTGTCCTCAATAAAATAACAGATACAACACAGGACTATCTACAGATTTCTATAAGCGATACGGGTATAGGTATCGCGCCAGAGAATATTCAAAGACTATTTCAGCCCTTTATTCAAATCGATAGCGCCTTAAATCGTAAATTTGAGGGGACGGGATTGGGGCTAGCGTTGGTAAAGCGCATTGTGGAGCTTCATGGTGGCTATGTAGATTTAACTAGCGAAGTGGGCGTGGGCAGTTGTTTCACAATCCTGCTACCTTGTCTGACTCTCCCAAACCCTCAAACTGAAATAGGCTCAAGCAATCGACCAGTTAAGCCCTTAGAAACTGAACTCGCAACCACCTATACAGATGTCAGACAGGATTTTCTAATATTGATCGTAGACGATGATGAAGTCAATTCTATGACGGTTTCGAGTTACCTTAAAGTTAAGGGTTATCGAGTTCTCTCAGCAAAAGATGGGAAAGAAGCGATCGCACTTACTAAAGCCCATAAACCTGATCTGATTTTGATGGATATTCAAATGCCTGTCATGGACGGTTTGGAAGCAACTCGGCAGATCCGTCTCGATCCAAATCTGGTTGATATTCCAATTATTGCGCTGACGGCTTTAGCAATGGCTGGCGATCGCGAAAGATGTATGGCAGCAGGGGCTAGTGATTATTTAGCTAAGCCTATTAAGCTAAAAACATTAGCTGATACAATTTGGAGTATTTTAGGCAACAGGAAGTAGAATAGGTAGTGAGCCTTAAGTAGTGATGTTTGAAATATCTGCTATATATAGGTTATAGGGCTTAAGAGTAGAAATTGAATAGCTTGAGTATAGCTCTGATTTAAGAGAGAACTTTCGCTTGGCTAGGCAAATATCGCGGACTCAGCAAGGACTATGAATTTCATGAGAATACCTCAGAGGCTGTCAATTCTTAAATGCTTTCTTCGGTATCTGAGATCTAATTTTACGACCGAGTTGCTCAAGCGTAACTAGAACCGATCTGAGCAGAGTTTGCCGATGCTCGACTAAAATATCTAAGTTAGTAGACATGTACATTATGTCTTTGTAAGCATTGTCCAGCAAGGTAAGTAGGGATTGCCAATCACCCGCAATCTCGTTGTAAGATGGGGATCGAGTCTGTTGGAGTAATGAGTCCGCAGAACTAGACTGGACAAGCAAAGGATCAGGTTGTCGGCAGGGATTGGAAGGCGATCGCTCTGCCTCTAAATGTTGAATAGTTTGTTGTAAATTTTCAATCACTCCATACATTTCCATTGGGTCAAAAACCCGTAATAGGCTTGTTTGTGTCACAATTCCTAACCCCTGCCCCCAGTTCCAAGACACCACCAAGCGCCCCACTCGCCTTTTCTGCATTTGCTGATGAGCCGTCCACAACGAATCCTCAGGACTGAGGAGAAATAGCGGCGTACTCATCACCGTTTGAGCCAGAGTTTTTTGCAGATCGATTTGAAGCGATTGAAACTGCACAATATCGCGCTCCGTCACAATGCCAACGGGGCAGTCATTATCTTCTGAATTTCTTTGCACGATCACCACACAGCCCACGCAATGCTCGGTCATTAACTGCGCCAATTGCAAGACCGTAGCGGAGAGTGGGGCATGCACCACCTTAGTGGTCATCACATCCGATACGCGACGAAACTGCAAGAGATTGGCTGGGCGCATAATTTTGCGAATACTTTCTTGGGAAATAACCCCGACCAAATGTCCTTGGTCATCCACAATCGGCAAATGACGAATCTTGTAGCGGCGAAACAAAAACAGTGGGGCAAAAATGTCTTGCATGGATTGCTGCAGCAACGTGATCATCGGATGCACCATCACATCGGCGACGGTTATCTCAGTCAAGTTAAGCCCTTTTGCGGTAAGTCTAACCACATCACGTTCTGTCAAAATCCCCAATAGTTCTTGCCCTTGCATTACCAACACACAGCTAGTATGAACCTCTTTGGCGGAAGGGGTTGACAACGCTTGGTCATCTGTCAGCACACAAATAATGTCATGCGTCTGACTGAGCAAAGCGATCGCCTCCACCAATGGAGTGTTTGGTGGCAGCGTCAACGGATGTCGATCGATGGCATCTTCTAGATTAGGAGCCCAACTCTGAAATGTATCGAGTGGCATCAGCACCTTCCTGTAAACCGAAAAGTCAAGATAGGAGATTGAGCCTCCCTACAGGAAATAACCCAGCCCTTCATAGCAGCTAAAACCGTCCCAAAAACTATCCCAGAATGTAGTGTCATCTGACCTCTTCAAGAGAAATGTAAAGTTTTATTGCTATTAGTTTCAAATCTATACCAGTTTTGCACAGACATAGGTGTATGATAGAGGGATGTTACAGACTAAGTGTTAAAACCCTTTGCCTAGAAGTGTTAGATTCTCTATATGGTTGTCGGTTGCGATGTCATCAAGCGCTAGGGGGGATGCTTCAGGGTTTTGTTCATCCTGAGATGCTACTCCTGAGATTCTGGACAGCTTTCCGTAGAGTCGATCGAGCACTCGTTTTACGGAAATACGATGCCACAGTTGACCTCGTTTGGTGGTGTACCCATTTTCATTGAGCCAATCGGCGATCTTCTGTAACGATTTCCCAGATTTGTGATGGCGGCGAATTAGTTCAATTACCTGAGACTCTTCTGGGTCATTCACTAATTCACCATCTACTGATCGTTGCCCAAACGCAGGCGATCCGTAGCCCGCATAACCACCGTTGCTTGCTTTTGTTTGCCTGCCTTGCTCTAGGCGCTCCCAGGCAGATAAATTGTTGGAAGGAACTGCTGTCATGGTGGTGTCTATTTCAATGACTTGCAAGAACACTATATCCCAACTTAACGCCTTAAATTTGTTTTGATTAGGAGTACCGCATGGCAACTTACAAAGTAAAACTCGTGAATGACGAGGGATTAGATGTCACCATCGATGTCCAAGACGATCAAACCGTATACGAAGCCGCATGCGAAGCGGACATTGACTTACCAATTTCTTGTCAGGCAGGGTCTTGTTCTAGCTGTGCTGGCAAACTGATTTCTGGTGAAGTGGATCAGTCGGATCAATCATTTTTAGATGAAGACCAAGTGAATGCTGGGTTTGTGCTGACCTGTGTTACTTATCCCCGCTCCAATTGCACGATTAAAACGCACCAAGAAGAAAATTTGTACTAAGTCACACAGTACTTAAGTCACACATCATCAATTTGGAGATATAAACATGGGTACGGCTAAATTTATTCAAGATGAAACTGAATTTGATTCCCTATTGAGCAATGAATCACTCATGGTTGTAGATTGCACCGCAACTTGGTGTGGTCCTTGCAAACTAGTTGCGCCGTTAATCGATCGACTGGCTGAAGATTATAGCGATCGCGCAAAAGTCCTCAAGCTGGACGTGACCGAGAACAAAGCCGTAGCCAAACGCTTTGGAATTAGAAGTATTCCAGCCGTCATGGTATTTAAACAAGGCGAATTGATGGAAACGTTAGTTGGGGTTAAGCCCTATGAAGAATTTACGGCTGCGGTAGAACGACAGCGATAGTATTCCAATGATGTGTGTTCCCCCTTGTTTTTGAACATTTCCTTCTCACGCGATCATTCAATTTTGAAATGCAACGATGAACAAAATTATGAAAATTCGATGTCCCAACTGCGGCAGCGAGGCTCAACGGCTCTTTAGCACTCGCTTAACCATTGGGTGTAAGTGCCCAAGACTACAAGTGACTCAGACTGAATGTCCAACTTGCGACTATTTCATGACGACGTGTTCACAAAACGGCGCAGTACTTGAAGCCTATGCACCTGGCGTTCAGGAGAAAGCTGCCTCCCGACCAGATTCAGCGATCGCCCTCTTACCTCTCTGCTATCTGTGATGAAATTAGCTCCCAGCACATTACTTTCTGGGCAATACTAGCCAATTTTTAACATATTCCAATTATCCCATTCAATAAAAATTTAAATTCCTATGATGCAAGCTGAAGAAATTATGACCCCAAACGTTGTCACCATTCTTGGTTCGGCAACGGTTGCAGATGCTGTGAAGTTGATGAAAGACAAACACCTACGGGGACTGATAGTCGAACCACGCCATGAACAAGACCCCTATGGGATGGTGACCGAAACCGACATTATCTACAAAGTGGCAGCCTTTGGTCTCGATCCCAAGACAGTGCGGGTTTACGAAATTATGGTTAAGCCCTGTGTGGTCATCAATCCCGAACTGGGTGTGGAATATGTGGCTCGGTTATTTGCTCAAACCCACATTCGTCGAGCACCTGTGATTCAGGGCAAAACCTTGCTAGGTATTGTTTCCGTCAGTGACATTCTCTTTAAGAGTGACTTTGTAGAAAATCCGAAACGACTGTTTATTGAAGACGAAATCGAAATTGCCCGTGAAGACGCGCGAACTATTTGTATAGCAAGAGGGAACACCTCTCCAGAGTGTGCTGCGGCTTGGGATGCGCTTGAGGAACTCCAGTCGGAATTCGCCCATCAACGGGTCAAAAGAAAGGAAGCGGAAGCCGCCCATCAACAGGTCGAAAAAAAGGAACAGAATTCACTCCTGTCGTACTGCGAGGATAATCCCAATGCCTTGGAATGTCGAATTTATGACGATTAGATCCTTCTCTCCCAAAATTGTTTATGAATTTTTGTGATAAGTTGAGCAAAGCTATGACCTGCAATCAGAGTTTGCTCTCTGTTGAACTCGCTCCAAATCCTCAAATATGGCCTCAACACCTAGGTGGTTGGGAAGGAGCTCATGCTCATATTTGGGAATTACAGGAATGGTTGCAATGGTTGATTGTTGAAACGGCTGATTTAGTTTGCGCTTACACGCTAACTTTTGAGTTCTATCGCGCATTGGGGGCTTCGGGGCTAGGATTATTGCGGCAGATCTTGGCGACCATCCCACATCACATTCCAGTTATTCTAGATGCTCAGCATAGTGACAGTCATACCAGCAGAATTTTTGCCCAGATGATCTTTAAAGTCTGGCAGGTAGATGCAGTTACCCTCAATCCATACATTGGGCAAGATGGCGTGACTCCCTTTCTCATCTATCCAGATAAAGCTGTATTTATCTTGTGTGCTACGGACAATTCTTCAACAGCTATGTTGCAAGAATATCCGACCCGTCAATCGCCGTTCTATCTGAATTTAGTAGAGCAAGCTAAAACTTGGGGGATTGCAGAGCAGTTGGGGTTAGAAGTGGCTGGCAGAGCTGATGTCTTTGCCCGCATCCGTGCGATTTCGCCTGAGCGGTTGATCTTAGCTGATGACATTTCGCTAGAGCCAACAGAATTAAAAGCATTGCTGAAAGCAGGACTGACCTCTAATGCTGATGGGCTTATTATTTCTACTCCCGATGATCTGTTAAGCCTTGAATCTCCCAGAAATGCCATCAAATCGCTACGGAATGACATCAACCAGATGAGAGCAGACATGAATCAGGGAAATCCAACCTGTTCGGTTTGGTTTTCAAATGTGTGCATTCTGCAAGAATATCTCCATAAGGATTTGATTTTGCAGCTTTATGACATTGGCTGCATTCAGTTTGGGGAATTTGTCCAAGCATCTGGTGCGACGTTTCCCTATTATATTGATCTACGCACCATAATTTCACATCCTCAAGTATTTGAGCAAGTCCTCAATGCCTATGCCAATATTCTCCAAACTTTGACATTCGATCGCATTGCAGGCATTCCCTACGGCTCATTGCCCACCGCAACGGGTTTGGGATTGCGCCTCAACTACCCCATGATTTTTCCCCGCAAAGAGGTCAAAGCCCACGGAACCCGTCGTTTAGTTGAAGGGCAATTTCAGGACGGTGAAACGGTTGTGTTGATTGATGACGTTCTGATCACAGGTAAGAGTGTGCTAGAAGGCATCGAAAAACTGCAATCGGTGGGTTTAGTGGTGAAGGATGTGGTTGTACTGATCGATCACGAAGGGGATGTGACCCAGAAACTAGCGCGTCAGGGTTATCAAGCCCATACGGTGTTGAAATTTTCTGAGATTGCCAAAACGTTATACGAAGCTGGTCGTTTAGACTCAGCACAACTCGATATTTTATTGACGACTTCCACTTGATTTGAACTAACGCGAACGGGAAGTCCCGCACTCTATCCGTTTGCACAGCGCTCCTAATTTTTATAGGGGGTAGTCCTTAAACATTAGATGCTTTCATTCGTCATCATCTTGTTTGGTTAAAACATGACAAAAAACATAGCTAACAACGATCCAGCCATGCCAGTCAAACCAGTAAAATTTGGACTGCATTCGATTGGTGCGAGGTTATTTTTGGCGGTGATGGCTGCTGCTTCGGTTGGACTGGGCAGTCTAGGCTATTTATTTTATAATGAACTTAAATCTGTCAGAATTTTACAATTAACTTCAGAAACAGATAGTAAAGTCAGACAACTAGATTCACAACTCCTTAGTGGTGAAAGTTTTTTAAAAAGTCTCGTTGCGGCAACTACTTTTTTACACGATAGTGGCGTGCGATCGCCTGAAGCCTACGAAAAATTAGCGCTTTCGTTTATGTCCGCTCGTCCCAAACTGATTACAGGTTTTGGGGTGATGCAATTTCCTCGGAGCTTAGTCGATCGCGAGTGGTTTGCCCCCTATATCTTCGATCGCGAGTGGCTTGCCCCCTATATCAAAGAATCCGCACTCGATCTCGGCGTAAAATTACCCGAATATCCTGGATTTAGCCTCGTCGATCTCTGGCTGGTCGATAAGTATCCCGAACAGCAATACTTCAAAGATGCCGTTAAAGCCGATCGCTACTTTTGGTCAAAACCCTATATCAACGAAGCAATCCATCCAATTCCGTTAATGACTTTTTCAGGGACGATTCGCGATCGGCAAGGTAAGTTAATTGCCGTGATGAATGGCGATATTAACGTTAAAGATCTAAGTCAAACCAAGGATAGCACCTTATACGATGATGGTGGATATTATGCCTTGATCGCCCAGGGCAACCGCATAAAAAAGTGAATAAAATAAGGAGACAATAAAGAAGTCAACCCGTAATGAATAGTTCTATCACAGTTAGTTTACTGAGCCACTTTGAGGGAGTAGAAGATCCACGAGATAACCG
>Ga0209990_10000930_pt1 | contig 26868 bp, 43 predicted proteins | sample NOAtaG_6_FD_187304 | JGI IMG/M metagenome (GOLD analysis project Ga0209990, IMG submission 187304) | Freshwater lake microbial communities from Lake Erie, under a cyanobacterial bloom - NOAA_Erie_Diel5S_2200h metaG (SPAdes) (version 2) | ecosystem: Environmental > Aquatic > Freshwater > Lake ...
CCTCGTTAAGACCACCCTTTGGGTTTTGATGTTTTTTTAATGTCATTCGTACCACTCAATCATTAAGTGAGCCATATGCGCTTGCCCACTTCTGTTTGTCAATCTAAACAAATACGTTGTTAGCGGAGCCAATACATATTGGAATGAAAATGCAGCGGATCCAGTTGCCTGACCACCAGAGCCACCAGAAAGAAACTCACCAGTTAACTGTGTTCCAGTAGTGGTAACTGTTGGATTAATTAATATTGCACTTGCGCTTGTGTTGGCTGATGACCTATAGCGATTGATTGCTGTAAACGATGTGCCACCAGTTACTGTTGCATTTTCAAAAATAGTAAACTCTGCATCACCACCACATTTAACATCAAATACTAGGTGAGGATACTTGCCAGTAGCCCAAGCAACAGCAATATTAATTGATGCATCGTCAGCTAATTGGTTTGCATCACCATTTAAAAAATATGCGTAAAAGGCTCTGCCTTCATGCAATCTGATATGGTTAATGTCAGCCATAACAAATGGCTTCTCTGATCCGGCAACAACTTGATTGCCATCCTTATCAATATATGTTGGTGTAACAAATATTGATTTGGTGTTATCAGACTCCCGCTGGACAATGATAGCCATTAGTCTTCTTCATCCTCTAGCTCGGATGCTTTGTACATATCCATCTCGTTTGGCTTAGAACGGCCAGCCTTTTGAGCAAGCATCTTAGCCACTTTCTTTTGGAAAGGAGTCAACTCCATAGGCTTCTTCTCTTCCTCGCCCATGCCTTTGTGGTCTTCGCCAAACTCAAACGATAGTTCTACTTTCATTTTTTAGATGCTCTCATGTTATCTACAAGATTTGGATATGGTCTACCAGCTTTCTTGGCCATTGCTTTAGCAGCAGCCTTCTGCATGGGAGACAACTTCTCAGGCTTACCTAAACCTTTTGGTCTTTCTTTATCCCAGACTTCTTTCATTAGTAGCCCCCAGCTTTACGGCCTTCAGACATTGCGATTGCTTTTGCCTGAGCTGGTGTTTTTACTTTCTGACCAGAGCTTGACTTGAGCTTTCCTTTGGAATACTCACGCATTACTTTGGCAACTTTGGCTTGCATCTTATCTGTATCTGGCATATCTATCCTCTATAGGTTTTGATTGGAACCAAGTGTTTCTTGCATACCCATCTCTGGGTTTAGACGTGAATCAGAAAGGAGTTGACGGCCTCTACGTCTTGCGCCACGCATCTTTGCGCCAGCCTCTTCCTGTGCCTGTGTTGGCTTCTCAACTACTGGCTCTGGTTTTTTTGGTTCTACTTTTGGACCACCACCGCCACCACCTCCAAATACTCCACCCATGATTAGCTCACTTTCATTTCGTTAGAGCCAAGCGTTTGAATGCCTGTCTCTGGGGTTAAACGTGTATCGGATAGCAACATACGGCTACCACCACGAACTCTTGCTTTAGCACGAGCTGCGTTTTGCTCTGCGAGCTGTCGCTTCTCTTCTTCAGCTTGCGCTCTAATTCTTTCGTTCTCTGCTTTAGTCTCAGCAGCTGCTCGTTCAGCACCGCTGGTATCTGGAGATCCACCAAATAGTCCACCCATTTAATACCTCGTCATTAGTAAGTAATCCACCTTGTCAGGGCCATACATCTTTAAAACCGCTTCGGTCTCAAACCTTAATGCTTTCGCATAACGTATTGCCCGAATATCGTCAGTTCTAACAGTTATTTGCAATCTATGCAAGTTGAGATATCTGGTTGCGATATCTACAAAGGATCTGCCACATCTGAGCATGGATGCTGGGTGTTCTCTAGCCTGATTGTCAAAGATGCTCCACATCTCGCCAACTCCACCCCAAAAGAATACAACCCCAAAGATGGCTATCGGTTTATTGCGGTAGAAAGCGGTAACCGCTGCACCAAGCATGGATTGGCTATATATCATGGATCTGAGGTCATAGCCCCTAGCCACAGCCAACAGCTCTGGCTGGGTGGTATCGAGTTGGTCAAAGTGGTCAATAACGAATGGCAGATAGAACACCCCTCTCTTGGGATGCATCTCCTCGTTTAATACCTCGTAGGGTATAGTCACTTTCATCTTGAGAATATATCAAAGTCGCTGTTAGCCACAGTCTGGGCAACAAAAGTCCTAGAGGACACGTCTCCTGGGCGAGTCATGCGCTTGTATTCACCGCCACCGAGCAAGAGATATCCAAAAGCATCGCCAACGTGTGAGTGTTCGTTTTTGTTTGGGCTATCCCTAAAACGCTCTTGACCAGAGCCGACTGATACCCGCTTGAAATGGTAGCCACCCGCTAGAGACTTGCGTAGTAGCTTGCATTTGCTGTCAACCATCAGCCCCGGCTTGCCGTTAATAAGACGTTGCATGGGCGCAGCAGCGGATTCTCTGCGAACCTTGAAGTCATTTGATGGGGTTGGCTGTGCCTTGAGGCCAAGAGTCCTTAAAAAGTCAAAGGCCGTTACCTCATAGATCGCATCTCTAGCCATACCAGCCGGATCGCCCCACACCAATACTTGCATTCCTGGGTACTTTGCGTTGATTTCAGCCACGAGCTGGTGGCCAAAGCGCTCCAATCCCATGTCAAAGGTAACAATCTCGTCAATTACTTGCCACCTACCGCTAGGCAACCTCTGCCCAATCACCGCAGCTGGTGTTAAACCAAAGTCAAGACCGATCTGGATCGGCACAGAGTTGTCCAAAATAGTCTCTCCAGACATGATGTTATCGTCATATTCAGGCCAAACCGACTTGCCCTCTTGGACATAGGTATATTTCCCTTCTGCGTAGCATCTGATCCAATCTAGATTTTTACCCAATAGCATCTGCTGATAGTATCCAGCCGGTAGATTGGCTACGTTTTCAGCCTTCTTGTTTAACTGCCACCACTTACCCGCTGAGAAGATGCAGTCATTGGCCTCTGGGTTTTCGGGCAGATCGTCTTTGCCGACTTCAATAACCCCGCCAGGTTGCTTGTAAAACTTCCAAGCATATGGTCCCGTCATCTTTTCTTTCTCGGCCATCCTAAACCACCAATGGTCATCATCCATTGGGTTGGTATCCATCCAGATGCCATGCCAACTAGCGCCACCATCTCGCTTGGTAGGGTATCTACCTACTCGGTGTGTAAGGCCATCGATTACAGCCTTTGGCAACTCTCGTGCCTCGTTAACCCATGCCCCTGTTAGCTCTAGGGATAATAGCTTTCTAACGTCTTTTGGTTGGTCAAGCGCTAAGAATATTACCTCGCAATCAAGACCAGCAGCTCCATCCCTTGCCGGTAGTCGGATGTGGTGGGTAATCGGTGGGGTATAGAGCATTGGTCCAAAGGTATTCTCTGGGAAAAGGTCTTGCCACGTCTTAATTGTGGTTGTCTTGAGTTCAGGATAGCTATTGCGTACAATGACAAAACGGGTATATCGGACACCATCGATAGGGGAGGGCTTTTGCTGAATGGCTCTGATGAACACCTCAGCAGCGCAAGCATAGGACTTGCCAGACCCTACTGGACCCATCATCCCACGCACGAATGCATTACTCGTTAGGAACTTATAAACCTCTGGGGATTTGGAAAAATCTAAGCTAATACCAGTAGTCGGTATCTGCTTACTTGACATCTCTTTTGTTTTAGCCATTGATTTTTAACACTTTTCAGTTAATATAAGCTAACTTTATCATTATAAGGTATGTCATGGTACGAAAAGCGTGTAGTGACGAAGAATTTATTGCGGCTTGGAAAGAACACCAATCCCCTGAAAAGGTAAGTTTGGCTATTGGTCTTAGCAATCGCAATGTTATGAAGAGGCGCAGAATAATAGAAAATAAATATGGCATTATTCTAGAGGCTCTGTCACCCTCTGGCCAGCCTAAGATTTATATTCCTGATGAGCAGATGCAAGCTAACGTCACCATCGATAATGGTGTCATCTTAGTTGGCTCTGATTGCCACTACAACCCAGAGTATGTTACGACAGCTCACCGAGGCTTTGTTGAATTTGTAAAGTATCTGAAACCAAAGATTGTGATTCTCAATGGGGATATTGCGGATTTCGCTAGTATCTCAGCGCATCATCGCATTGGCTGGCAGAAAGGCCCGACAGTCAAAGAAGAGCTAGATGAGATCCAAGAAAGACTCGGAGATATTGAAAAGGTAAGACCGGCTGGCTGTAAGCTAATGATTACGATTGGTAACCATGACCTACGATTCTCAGGCAAGCTGTCTAACATCCTCCCACAATACGAGGGAATCAAGGGCTTTGATATTGCAGACCACACCCCGCATTGGAAGTGGTACTGGTCAATCATGGTCAACCAGACTTGCATGATTAAACACCGCTGGCACAACGGAGTTCATGCGGTCTACAACAACACCATGAAATCGGGTACGAGTTTCGTCTCGGGTCATCTACATTCTCTCAAGATAACCCCTTGGACAGACTACACCGGCACACGATATGGGGTAGATACTGGAACGATGGCCTGTATTAAGGACAACCAGTTTGCGTACACAGAAAACAACCCGGTCAACTGGAGAGCTGGATACGCAGTATTGACCTTTATCAACGGCAAACTCATGCCACCAGAGCTGGCAGAAGTTGTTAATGAGGATGAGGGTCTAATTTATTTTCGTGGTCAGTTAATGAAAGTATGATCCAGCTCACATCTACTATTCTGAAGAATATGTACACCATGCTTGTGGTGTGCAAACCCTTTGATAATTGGAATATGCCGTTACCAGAGCAGATTAAATTTATCGTAGATCACGATCCAGATACGATGGGAACCTATCTATACGATGATGGGGGCAAGCATGAACACGTCATTACTATCTCAGCAGCTCGTTGTGGCTGGCTCGAAACAAGTATTCGTACGATGGCGCACGAGATGATTCACGCTAGTCGATGGAATACCTCCACAGCTGCATGGCAGAAACACGATAAGACATTCCGGCACAGGGCCAAGATGGTAGCGGATGAGCTAGGCTTTGATCCGCTAGAGTTATAAAAATGTTACGTTATGTATACATATGGTAACGATTATGTATCAAATGTTACACATTATGCGGTGATTCATGCGGTGATTATTTAGTGGCCAAAATAAAAAGCCCTATGTTGCTGAACCCATATCCGCTGTAAACCACCGCCATAGGTACATTGCCTTTGAGTCCTTGCTCTACAGCTATGTAGCCATAAATCAGACCTGTAACGATAATCAGCCAGGCACTCATTTCTCTTGTGCCTTTCTTAGTATTGCTCTAGCAAATTCAATCCAGCCTTCATTGGAATCAATAAGATTTGTAACTGCATTGCCTATTTCTATTATTTCCTCATCTGTTAGTGTCTTTGCTGGATAGGTGTAGAGTGGGATAGTATGTTGCTCATCTTGTTCTCTACGCACTACGGCTTTAATAATATGGTCTGCATCCAAAACATCTTGTGATGTCCACGCTACTGGTTCATTGTTCATTTATTGGCTTTCCTCAACGCAATATGCTTTTGTAGGATGTGCCAGAACTCAGACTTGATCGGCATCTTAGTCTCCCGCCCAGCGGACACCAGAGCGCCCAAGCCTAGTATTAATACTGAACTCCATATCATTGGCTAGTCTGCACAGCTTTTCATTATCAGACTCTTCATCGTCTAATGGAATAAAGCCAGCAAATGGAACTGGCTCTGTATTCGCACAATGGTGGATCTCATCAATGGGCAACCGCTCTCCGCAATGCTCACAACTATTACGCATCGCTTCTTCTCTATCTTCAGTCGTAAACGTGGTCATCACAATCTCCTCAGTTAAATAGCGATATCGCTATAAACGAGATTCTTTCCTAAAAAAATAGAAAAGTAAAGGGGTTGTTGTTATTTTATTTCTACGTCTTCAATATCGGGTGGCTTGATATTGATGCCGATAACCGATGGCTTATCTGAATCCTCTGGGCTATCAAGCAATCCAGAGGCTTTGGCTAGTAGGCGCAACACTCCAACCTTATCGTACAGCTCTAACTCTAGATTACCATCCTTATTAACCTTAATACTGCGGATGGCTTGCAGAGCGTGTTCTGGAATATCCTTAGATGCCTTGACTTGGATGTTGCCTTGGTCATCCCACTCCATAATATCCGTAATCTTGGTGTTGGCCATACAGAGTAGGCTATAAGCCACCGCCTCCTTGTTCTCCATAATGGTAGCGGAGCGCTCTAACCTCTTCTGTATAGACCGAATCCCACCCCAATTCTGCATGGAGGGGATCTGCGTACTTAGATTTGACTTAACTCTAGCCATCAGAATGGAATATCGCTATCTGACTTTGGCATCTCATCGTTGCCACGAGGGGTAAAACCAGCTTGCTTGGGCTTACCGATCTTACCGGCTAGGTACTTCTTGCCTGTCTTAGCCTGTTTCTCATACGCATTGAACCAATACTCGATGCCATCAGCTAACTTGATGGATCCTGTCCAATCCGCATCTGTTTCTCCACGCTTTCTGTCGTTAACGAATAGCGTAAAGCTACCTTCTTTCATTTCATATTTCATTTATTGCTCCTCACTTATGGTTTAAATTTACTTTCTTCAATTGCCTCTACTACGTTTGCTGACTCCGACAGTCTCTGAGACTCCACTATCATTGCATGAATAACTGCTTGTAGGGAGAAACCCTGTCTCAGTAAGCCAAGACTACAACTGTGCAACTCTCGTTTCAACTTCTCTTGCTCTTCCATTTACTCGCTCCTCTCGTAAAAGTAATTGTCTGCGACTAATTCCATGTTGCCTCCTTAAAAAAGTGGGGAAAAATTGAGTGGTACACCCCGCCCATAGTGGCAAGGGTGGGGGGAGAGGTATGCCACTCGCTGGCAGACCGCCTCTGGCCAAGCGCAGAGGGCATCTTGCTTTCTGTATACACACCCACCTCTGCCTGTGCCGTATGCATACCACCGATTGGGTACGTTACAAGCCATGGCTGTAGTCAATGATGGAGGCTGGTCGCTCTGGTCTGGCTCTCAACCACAGCTCCAGGTCATGTGCGAACTGCTCATTGGTTAAACCTATCGATTCCGCAACCTCGATAGCCTTCATGTCTAGTTCATTTATTGTTTTCTTGTCTTTATATATTTTTCCATATAAGAGACTAACTATCTCCAACTTGCTGTTATAAGCCAATATCTCTTCATCATTGCTCTCAACCACTCGCTTGCTATCCACATATTCCCCAAGTGTTTTCACAGCCTTAGCGCTCGTTTTAGACCCCTTCTTAGCCATCTCTCTCTCCTCTTTCAAAATCATGTATGGACTTCTTCCATCCTCAGTATTCAATGCCAACGCATCAGCCAATGAGATATCTTCGTTATAAACAATCCTCATGGTTGATGTGTGGCTCATTCGTGCGCCCTTGGTTAGCCGATCAACGTAGTTCTTCTCTCTTAACTTCGTCATCTGGGCGGTAATGGTTCTGCGACTGACTCCCAGATCCTTAGCCAATCTCTCTTGACCAACCCAAGTAATCCCGCTCCTGTTCGCATAGGCACACACCATGCAAAGAACTCTGAGCGCCCCAAGACTCAGGCTCTTATCCATCACAGCTCGCAATGGCACTATCGCTATCTGCCTTCGATCTTGTGGCTTTGGTTTTAACCTAATCTTAGGTTTCTTTGGGATATCAAAATTCATTTGAATAGAACCTCACCCGCTTATATAAGCGAGATATCTCTTTCGAGAGTGTCTATCGTTTATCGCCATGCTTAGGCTATTCGCCATCACAATGCTAGGCCCGATCTCTTCGATGGTCATCCCTTGTGATTCAGCTGCGTTTATCTTGGTCTGGCAACACTCCATTCCAAAGGGCTGGGTTATGGCCCCGAGTTGTCTTTTTAGCAGATTAGCCATGAGTTTGTAAAGGATTATCTTTCAATTCAAATTCACCGAGTTCTACTGTCCACCACGAGCAATGACACTCCTTGCAGACCCTACGTCTTCTGATCCAGTTCTTAGTCTCATGCGCCCTCGTCTCAGCTACCTTAATCTCAAAGCTGTCACAGCCATCATTCACACAAATCATTGCTCTTGCTTTCTCTTCCAGATATCTAACATGGCTGCGTACAACTTAGCATAGCCAGCCTCGCCACGCACCCTTGCCACTTCCTTGAGGTACAGTTGCCGAGTTCGCTTGGATCTAAACTTTCGAAAGACCCATTTGGCCTCACAGTACACCCTAAACTCGTCTGAATAGGATCCAACCGCTCTGCCATTCGGCAGATGAACCAGCCTTGATGTTGGGTGAACCTTACGACAAGCGAAACAGATGGGTCGTAATACATTTATTTGCTCTCCCTCTCTGTCTTCCTTCGGTAACAATCCTTGCACATCCACCGCCTGACTCTTCCCTTTGCGCTTACTTTCCAATTGCCACCTTCTATATGTACGCTGTATTGACAATTACTGCACCAGCGCTTGCCAGTAATACTAGACTCAGCCTTAACAGCTTTTGTGTATACATCTTTATCGTGACTCATATGGCAATTACCACATCATTCTTTGGAACAATTAAACCAGAGCTGGTTTGAAATAAACCATAACTTTGGTATTGATATAAATTAACAATTCTTTTGCTGGTTTGTTTCCAGGTATTTTTATAACTAATACCAAACCTTTCCCCAAACTTGGTCCATCCCATCTGCTGCCAAAAGAAGTTGCTGGCCAAGTCATTCGCACAGCCACAAGCAAAGTCTTGTATGCCACGCAAATTACCATGTGATATCGCAGCTGAGAGCAGCGCTTTGCCACGCTCTAAAAGCCTGGCATCAGACTGTATTGCTATCTGGTTGCACTTTGCAACCTTGCCATAAGAAAACAGCACAAACCCAACCGGTGTATTGTTTTCTTCGCAAATGAAAATCTTATCGTTACAAGTTGTACTCCAGCGTTTGCCTGTCTTGTGGCCTGTAATGGCCGCTGTATAAGCTGGCTTTGGAATAAACCCCAAAGATAAAGATTCTTTCTTTGCCAAGTCAACTATGTATGGCACGTCTTCAAGAGTTGCTGAACGAATCATTTAATCTCTTCAATCATTACTTTGATAGAGCCACCCGGCACAATGTGTGAGCCACGATAGATCGACAGCTCATCGATCTGTGAGTCATCATCAAACAGGCCAGCATCTTGCAAGCTGTCTAACACGCTCTTGATGCGGTTATCGATATCGAATGCTCGCTTATCTCGTGGCCATACAACCATGCTGACAGACAGTCTCTTGTTGCCCATCTTTGGGAAGTCTCCGCCAGAGATGTACTCAGCCACAGCTTGCTTGTACTCTCGCCCAGCCTTACTCATGTAGGTAGCATGAGCTCCCCTACGATAGTAAGTGTTGACCGATGGCGGGAACGGCAACTCTAGGACAATCACGCAAGCATCTTGTTTAGACGTTGCGATAGGTCTCCATTCTTCGACAGAGAAGACCGCAGTTCATCATTAATGATTACAGCGATGGGCTTATTGCGCTGTTGGGCAGTCTGTTCTAACAAGGTTCTAACATCTGGGCGCAAGCGCACTAGGAATGGCTTTAATTCGGTCATTGTTTGCCTTATTTGGTTGAGATATCTGATTGTAGACTAAATATAGCGTAATAAGATTAGGGTAAACACCTACTATTAAAACTAGATATAGTTTGGTATATTCATTCCTAGCGATATCGCTATTAACCACCGAGACACAGGAGTTAACTATGTTTGTAACCTACTACAGAGTATCAACACAACGTCAAGGCCAATCAGGTCTTGGCTTAGAGGCACAGCGTTCTGCCGTACAGGCTTACCTTGCTGGCAAAGAAATCATTGCAGAGTTTACTGAGGTTGAGTCTGGCCGTAAGAACAATCGCCCACAGCTGGCAGCAGCTCTTGCATTGGCTAAGAAACAGAAAGCCACACTCGTTATTGCCAAGCTGGATCGTCTTGCTCGTAATGTGCATTTCATCTCTGGCTTACTTGAGTCTAACGTGCAGTTCGTAGCAGCTGATATGCCAGAGGCAGACCGCACATTCCTACAGATGGCTGCTGTGTTTGCTGAGTGGGAGGCTCGCAAAATATCTGAGCGTACTAAGCTGGCTCTTGCAGAGGCAAAACTGCGTGGCACAAAATTAGGCTCACCATCCCCACACATTGGATCAAAGGCTGGCCTAAAGGCTATCAACGATAGATGCAATGTTTATTTAGAAAACATCTCACCAATTTTGCAAGATATCGTTGGTGACGTAGGCTTTAATTTAAGAGCCATTGCTGCTAGGTTGCAAAGACGTGGTATCAAAACCGCTAAAGGTTTAGATGTATGGCATCCCGCCCAAGTAGGAAAACTTTTGAGAAAGGTTCAATATGCTTGATTTAATCACCACCATTCTGGCCTTGGTTTATATCGTAGGCAGTCTGCTTGTAATCACTATGCTTGTACTGGGTGCATACATAGTAGTGCAGAACACCCAGTTCTATGCAAGATGGCAACGTAAGCGCAGAGAGCGCCTCGCTGAAAAATTTATGGAGAGTCTAAAAAAATGAAAGCATGGAACCAACACAATCAATCTTCCAAGGACTTGTACAAGTCTGAGGACACAGTATTTGATCGGATCATCGCCACAATCTCGGTCATTGCATTTGTTTTAATCGTGGCACTTTCATAAGGAGAACTATGTCAACCATATACGACATCAATAAGCATTATGTGCCATCGCAGAAGACAGATGTGATGGCCACATTTATCAAGCATGGATTCCAGCCCCCATCCGAGTGCAGCAAGACTCAAAAGAAATGGGAAATCTACCGCAACCTTTTATCAAGGAACGAAAAACGTGAGCAAAAATGATACGCAACTTCAAACAATACTGGCCCATCTCAAGCAAAAGAAAGCTCGTGGTATTACTTCTTGGGATGCTATTAGCACCTATGGTATTACTCGCCTGGCACACTACATACACCTACTTAGAGCAAGCGGTTATCGAATTGCTGACCAGTACGAGCATGAGCCAGACAACCGAACCCACAAGTGGAAACGCTACTGGCTTACAAGTTCACCAAAAGCTGTAGCCAAAAAATAAGGAGAAATAATAATGGTAGGTAAGGTCACTCCCAACGATATGCTCTCTGCAAGCCGCCTCCCAGCGGTTTGTGGGATGAGCCAGTATCGCTCGCCAAACGATGAGTTGCTTTCAAGTATTGCAGCCATCGATGGTAAGGAATTAGAAAACATAAGTAACGAGTCAATGGATTGGGGCAACAAGCTAGAGCCAACCATATTGACCGAGGCAGCTCACAGGCTGGGTTGCCACCAGCTAGACATCAACCACGAGAAACCATACTTTCACGATAAGTGGCCTATCTCATGCAGTCTCGATGGCACAGCCACAGGATCCATGGAGGAGGTCTTCACCGATCCAGAGCGTGGCATCTATGTGGTGGGTCAGTCTTCTATAAGACTTGAGGGTACAGGAGTCTTGGAGGCCAAGCTAACTGCGATGGATGCCGAGGATGTCTTGCCCCTGTATCGGGGGCCAATCCAACTGCAAGCGCAGATGGCTATAACTAAGGCATCATGGGGCGCTATCGCTGTGCTGTATCGTGGCACAGAGTTGCGGATCTTTTTGTTTGGACCACACCCAGAGACCTTAGAACTCATTGAGAGAACGTGCAAAGAGTTTCAGGACAAACTGGATCGCTATAAGAACACCGGCTACATTGACCACTACCCACCCATCAGCCCAAAGGATGCAGCTAGGACTTGGTCTACTAGCTCGGATAGTGAGCTAGTAAAGCTGGATGATTATGGTGTGGAGCTAACCAAATTAATCCTAGAAAACAAGCAAAAAATATCTAGGCTTGAAGAGGAAACCGCTAAGGCACAGACTGAGATTATGGGAATGATGAGAGACCACAGCCATGCATTGGCTGGTGACTTTCAGATAACGTGGCCACAGCGTAGCTACAAAGCAGCCCCAGCCAAGATTGTGCCAGCCAAAGAGGCTTACACAATTCGTCAATCAACATTAAATATTAAGGCACTCAAATGAAAGCAATATCAACCGCATTAGTACAGGCTCAAAAGGAGTTTGGGCCAGCACTCAAGACATCCACTAACCCACACTTTCGCAGTCGCTATGCTGACCTATCCGCTTGCGTGGAGGCAGTCATCGATGCGCTAAACAATAACGGCATCGCTCTGATACAGAAGTGTCACGAGTCTGATACAGGAGTCAATGTAGAAACATTGCTACTGCATGAGTCTGGTGAGTCTCTGTCCTGTGGAGTTCTGCACGTTCCAGCTAGCAAGCAAGACCCCCAAGGGTACGGATCAGCTCTGACCTATGCTCGCAGATACAGCCTCATGGCTGCCTGTGGGATAGCGCCAGAGGATGACGATGGCAACGCTGCCTCTAGAACCGCTAGAAACCCCCTAGATTCGATTCCTAAAGTACCGCCAGTACCTACAGCTATGCCAGCAAAGAAAGTCGATCTGAACTCGATTAAAGAGGACATACCTGATAGTAGCGAAAATACAACACTTCCGACTCCGGGGTCGGTTAGGCTACAGATCCCAGGCAAGGATGCCGTCAACTGTAAAAACATTGAAGAGTTTATTAGCCAATACAACACAGTTGCGGACAAGGTAGCCAACTCCAAGCTGGCTCTAGCTGATAAACAAAAGAAACTGCTTGAGTTCAACACGCTGAATAAGGACACCATCGAGATGCTCTCGCCCATCCAGATGGTCATAATGACCAGCGCAAAGCAGAATCGTAAGAAAGTATTAGATGGTGTTGCTTAGGTAGAGCGCTCGCTCATCATTGCGCCTTGACACCAACCCTTTGAGAACCTTGCCGCCAGCCTTTGTCCAATCGAGAAAGGCTTCAGCGGCTCCCTCAAAGTCTCCACGATTGTGTTTCATTCTGAGGCTAGATCGCTGGAGATTGCCTAGCCCAACATTAAACGCAAAGCTGACGAGTGCGCCAAACCTCCCAGGAGTAAGGCCATCAGGACATAGTCTGCGTACCCCGCTTTCAAATCTCTGTAAATCTTCTTCAAGCAACTTGTTAACTTCATCCATGCTGAGGGTTCTGTTCCACCCCTCTGGGATTGGTAGGTTCTTGCGGTCTTCAAGTTTCACCTTTATATGATTAGGATCAATTACTCTTCCGACACCAACTGTCCACAATAATGCTGGGCAGCGATAGGGGGTAGTTCTAACACCTTCATGGTGCTTAATCATCTCAATGACTTTGTGGTCAAGCATTACTTGCTCTTGAAAGCCTGTGACCCGAACCAAAATGCCACGACTGAACTCCAAATGATTTGTGTCTCGTTATCCCATAGGACATCAAGAGCAATGCTGAAGTCAACTCCTGTCTTCCAAGCGTAGACGAAACCAAAGATTTCTACGAAAGCAAAGAGGACAAACATTCCATAGGTAATCGCTGGGCGCACCATTGCACGAGCATTGATGACCCATGTAGATGCGCCTTGGCCAATCGCTATGTCGTGGGCATAGAGCGACTCACGCTCTTGTACTGCTGTGGTCATGGCTATCTGGTCTGTGCGGATCTCTTCGATGCGCTCTTGGGATGCGAGGCCAGCCTTACGCATCTCTAGCTCACGCTCGATCTGGAGTCTAGCAAGATCCATCTCATGCGCTTTGTCTGATTTATCTTGGAAAAAATCTAGGAGCTTTGGTAAGCCACCGGCTAAGAATGAAACGAGAGTTGTTAACAAAGTAAACATTATTTATTTCCCCATACTAAAAAATAAGCTATCCATGCAGCGACTGCGAAACACCAGAACTGCGCCCACTTGGCTTTGGCTAGATCAGAATCAAAGGCTTTCTTCAAGTCCCTCTCTTGTTTCTCTAGCTTTGCTTTCAGAGCCTCAACCTCTGCCCACCGCTTGCCATACTTCTTTAAGAACTCTTCTCGCAGTCTTGCCTCTTCTCTGCGTACTTGCTCTTCATGTTCCCAGACAATCAACACACGCTTTAAGAACAGCTCCTTGCGGACTTCGTTCTCACGCAGTTCTCTGCGCCTGTCAAGGTTGCGTTGCTGGGCTACATCGGATGCCTCTTTCTGTGTATCTGCAATGCTCTTGGACAGCTCTTTGCTGACCTCACGACTAGCGTTTAGAGAACTGCTGATGCCCTTTGCGCTATCAAGAAACCCGAACTGATCTGCCACATTAGTTGCCGATCTTGATATGGCCCATCCCAGCTAGGAATGTAACTAAACCTACAGCTCCGACTCCAATAATCCAAAAGAACTTAGTGACCACAGACTTACCGATATTGGTATAGACCTTCTCAATGACACGCTCAGTCACCTTCTCAACGATATCTTCAATCTCTTTGTCAGTAAGCTGTGTCATAGTAATCACGCTTTCTTTCGTACTGTTTTGCGTACTACTTTCTTGGCAGCCTTGCGAGCTGGCTTAACAGTAACTGGTTTCTCAATAGGGAACTCAAGCGTTGCCCTGGGGATAAAGCCAAAGCGATCTAGGATCCATGTAAAGATGAAGTTCATGCCAAGCTCGCAACAAATTGATTAGCCTGTTCTTGTGTCATCACATTCCCATCGGCATCTTGCAGTTCTTTACCAGCTTTTATGTGTGTTTGAAACTCAGAGTGTTCTGCTGTACAAGTAAGACGACATAAACCATCGTCATCAATGCGAGCAAAGATTGTAATATCGTCTGTTTCTTTAATAATTTTATAAATCATAGTTCAGCACTCCAGCCTAAATATGATGCGTTTGTTAAGTTACCTAAACAAGATTGTCCCTGAACAAAATTATTTAATGATGTCATGCCAACAGTACCAGCCGTTATGTTTGCTCCGTCAAAAGTAGGAACTGCTGTGCCAGTATATAATGAGCCGCCTTGACTGAGAACTCTGTAGTTTGAAGCTGTTCCTGTTTGTTCTAATGCAGAAGGAGATGCTCTCATCGGAACTGGAAACGGAAATATAAGTAATGCATTGCTAACAGTATAAGTTATACCAGTTCCAATATATGTATTTGCAGAAGCAGTAAATCTGTAATAATAGCGTTGTGCTAATTGCAATTCAGTTCCATAAGAACGCACATCAAAGCTAGTAGCTGTAGAGCCTACCTCAAGCTGAACTCCTGTGACATACCATGTGGCATTAAGAGTTCCAATAACAGATACCGCACCTGTTGCCGATAAAAAATTAGAACCAGACCATGCTCCAGCAGTACCACTAAATGAAGAACCAACACCTAGACCAAAGAATATTTTTAATCCAGCACCATTGTCAGTTAGCCATGTTCCGCTAGTATCGCCAGCAATAGTAATTGTTTCAAATTCCCATGTATCTGCGACTGAAATTGTGTAAGTAAACGGATAAGAACGATTGTTTGCACTATTTCTAAATGAGCCACCAAAAGTGCCTGTTAACGAACTGCGTACCCAAAACGAAAGGGTTACTGTTTTTGCATTAGCTGTACCCCAGTTTAAATCTGCAACATTAAAACCTTCAATCGATTGGCTAATCCCAGCATACTGAGAGGCAATTGAAGTATCTGCTGTAGTTGTAGTCCACTTTAAAGAATTTATAAAGCCAGCAGGAGCATTTGTATCTCGTTGTGCAGAATAAGCACCATCCGTATCTTCAAAAACTATAAACCTATCAACAGGATATGCACCATCTGTTGTAACTGCACTACCAGCATTACGCTGGTCAATCACCATCGCACCATTGATGATGCGATTCTTCATATTAACGGATGGTGTTACCGCATTAGCAGTAATACTCCCGTTGTACATGGGAGTTGTTATTCCTAGACTTCCATCGATAGTTACTGGTGGCATTATTTTGCTCCTAACTTATTGGCTTGTTCAGCCTTAAATGTTTCGTATGCTTGGCGAACTTCGGGTGTCCATGCCGCATTGCAAATGTCTTTGACCTTTTGTTCTTGACCGCTAATGTCGGAATCAGGAGTTAATACCCAACGATGGAATGTGCGAGCAACAAATTGACCATCTCGCTCAATAACAGTAGCTTGGCGAACTTGGATATTCCAATCGTTTACAACTTCAATTTGGTCAATGTTTGTGTTTTCTGTAAGTGCCATAATTAATCCGTATAGTAAGATGCATTTAAATACCAAGTTATTGCAGTTCCCATTTCTGAAACTGCTATTGGTAATGGTGCGGAATCAACGCCAGCCGCAGTCATTCGATACATATCAAATCTAGTATTATTGTTTGGCACAATAGCTTGAACATTTATAAATGATGTTCCTGATGGGTTATACCAACCAGACCAATTAGTCGTTAATGGAAAACTTGCAGATGCGGCACTTGTAAAAGGTAACCCATTTATGTAAGCGATATAACCACCACTTAAAGTATTTTTGCTAAATGACAAATAAACTTGAACAGTTACAAATTTACCAATTTTTGTGTATCTGCCATTTTGATTGGTGTATGTCGGACTTCCTGTTGTTCCACCGCTAGTTCCCAAAGTAGGTGTAAACGTTCCCTCTTCATAATCATCTAGCGTATTAGCGTCTGTGCTTGCTGATTGAGTAGCTGGGAATGTAATACCAGCACCGCTAGTAGATGGGGTAGCGTTACCCACACCCAAGCAGTTTAGGATTTGAATACCCTCGTTGGTGTTTACTTTTAGAGCAGTTGTGCCGTTAGATTGAAGTTCAATCTCACCGCTTGTATCGGCACTTTGAATCAGCCCTGTGCTGGTGCTGGCATTTATCAATACGGACATTATGCTACTCCCTTCGGATACTTAGCCTTGACCGCCAAGCAGTCAGCAATGTATTTATCAATCTGTGCTTGGTCACCCTTTACTACACCATCAATGTAATCGGTCATGGGTGGGTATTCTGCGGCTCGTTTAGCAATATAAGCATGAGCATCTACATAAGCCTGTACTGCATCTTTATCGTATGCGACTTCGTTGCCGTCTTTGTCATAGGCTTTATCGCCATTAGTGGTAAGAACTTGTGGATATAGTTTATAAATAGCTTCAATCATGCCGCAATCTCCAAAGCTGTAATTGTTGAACCAGTAACAAAAGTAGTATCGTTACCACGCCTGTTCACATATCCAGTTCCAGTTGTTACAAATTGTTGTATTTTGTAAGTTGTAGCAGAAGTGGTCGCTGGCGAATCTAAAAATGAAACGCTAGTGCATCCTAAATTATCTCCAGCACCACTTGCCCAATCAGCGTTATAACCTGAAACATTATAAGTTCCACCAGTTCCTACACCTATTGCTGTTGAATCACGCATTAAACGAACACCAGTTCTAGCACTAGAAGCAACACCTAGCCAAGTGCTTACTAATATAAGAATTTTGCTTGATGCACTTGTAGGTGTAATTGATAAAGAAAAACCTGTTATATCCACAAAACTTGTGCTCGTGGTTGAAAAAGTGTCATTTTTAAGGGTGCTTACCACTTGCAACACAGAACCAGTAGGTAATGCGGCTTTAGGAATAGACTGACCGCTAGAGCCTGTGGTTAGGATTGTTCCTGATACGGCTGGTAAGGTTAATACAGTAGTACCAGCAACGGCTGGTTCTTGTAATGTAACGCTACCCGATGTTGAGCCTACTAAAACAATACTCATAATATTACCCACCTTTGTCCTGATGCAACTGTTACTGAGAATCCGCTAGAGATTGTGATTGGCCCAACTGACAGGCAATTGTTGCCCGATGTCGTTGTAATGTTTTCAGCAATCGTGGTGCTGTTATAAGCAATTGCTTTAGTAGCAGCTGATCCAAAGTATTGACCACCAGCTACGGCTGACGTTGTAACCGATGTTACTAATCCCTTGCCATTAACTGTAACTACAGGAATAGAGCTAGATGAGCCAAAGGTTCCAGTAGTTGAGTTGACTGTGGCTAATGTCAGAGCAGACGATCCAGCAGAGCTAGTCGCATCACCAGTAAACGCTGGCAGTCTGGCTGCACCGAGTGTGCCACTAGAGATATTGCTTGCGTTAGTGGTATCAGTTGTTGCCGATGCAACTAATCCAAGGTTTGTCCTAGCTGTAGAAACAGAGGCTAGATCAGATAAGTTGTTTGCTGAAGAAAGAAAGCCTGTGCCAGATACATAGGCAGCTACCCAAGCAGAGCCTGTATATACTCGCATCTCACCAGCGACAGAGTTAAAGTATAGAGCGCCACCAACTAGAGCGTTGCCGTCATTGTCTAATGTAGGATTGCTTGTCTTGCTACCGAGATATCTATCATCAAAGTTATCGTATGCTGCTAGTGTTGCATCACGAGCTGCCTCGGCTGCGGTCTGTGCGTTACCAGCTGCGGTAGCGGAGTTGGCTGCGTTGGTTGCGTTGGTTGATGCGTTCTGAATAGCAACAATGTTTGTAGCGTTTGTGTTAACCGCTGCAATGTTTGTAGCTACAGTTGTTACGTTTGCAGATACACCGGCTACAGTTGTTACGTTACTAGAGATACCAGCTACTGTAGTCACATTGGCTGATATCCCAGCCACAGTCGATACGCTGGAGGAGACTCCAGCAACTGTAGTCACGTTGCCTGAGATGCCAGCAACTGTATTGATGTTGCTTGAGTTGCCAGCAACCGATGTGACGTTAGCGCTAATCCCAGCAACTGTGGTTACGTTACCCGATATCCCAGCAACTGTATTAATGTTTGAATTATTACCAGCAACTGTGTTAACGCTTGCTATATTTGTAGCAACAGTATTGATGTTTGCTGACTGAGCTGCGACTGTAGTTACAGAGCCAATGCTTGGGCCAGCCTCTGGGTTACCAGTTGTTGCGTTAAAGGCTAAGACTGTACCAGCACGAGTTGCCTTAGCTGGCAAGGTCATGTTGATGTCAGTCGGATCTACTACTGGAGCCTTGAGGCCACGCTCTGCGGTCTCGGCTACTTGCTGTGCGTAGATTGTCTGGGAGTCTAGGTCAGTATTAAGGGTGCTGGCGAACAAGTCACCGCCTGTCGTATAGTCGCTAGTGCGTTGAATTGCTCTTGCGCCAACAATCGTAATATTGCCTGTGCCAGCGGTTACTAAGGTAATTGATCCTGTGCCATTAGCATTGATGGTTACGCTGTAATCTGTGGTCAGAGTCAGCAATGTACTGCCCCGATATACAGCGATATCGGTATTGGCAAGAATTTCAAACGTAAACGAGTATGGCCCGACACCAGTATTGGTGTAGACCACACGTCTTGCTACGTTAGATATCGCATAATCAGCCATAATATTTCCCTAATCTAATTGATTTTTGAATAAAAATCTACTACGTTATTTTGGTACACCATAAATCGGTAGCTTTGCCTCAGCCTCTTGCGCCCTAATAGATATCGCTGGGAAACGCTCAAGCAAATCCTCTTTTGCTAAGTTAACAAATTCTCTGTATACCTCTCTAATAGTCTCTTGTTTCTCATTTTTCCCAAGAGAATTAAAGCCAGGCATATTGGCTGTTTCAACAATAGCTTTTTGCACATTGTTATCGCCAATCTTTACTTTGCCAATTCGGCTTAACCAGTATTGGTATTCCTCTGGTGTAATCTTTACCTTAACATCGCCAACATCAATGATGCGCTTTGGCTTTTGAATTGGCAGACCCAAAGAAATAATTATCTTGTCGGATGTTCTTTGCTTGCTTTCTTGATACCTAATGCCAGACAGAGAGGATAGCCCTGGATTAGATGGGTCATCCCTGTACTCTGGATCACCAAACATATCATACCGATCAGGCAAATCCTTAGAAAGTCCTGGGGTCTTGGATCTGTATTTGTTTATGGCTTGACGAGCAGCCTTAGTTATCATGTCTTCGTTTGGATCGGCTGCCACATCCTTTGCCGCTGGATCTACAATCCTTGCAACCGCACCTCTAGCCGAGCTGAATATACCAGCCGGAGAACCCTCTATTGCGTATGTTGCGCCACCAGATAAAATGGACTCTATGGCTGCCTTAAACGATGCCTTGGGATTCTCTATGGTTGACGAGAACGCACCAGTTACAGAGCTTAGAGCTGTTAACCAAGGTTGCTGACCAACGTAATTGTAAAGGCCCCATACAGCACCAAGCACAACTTGTGCTACTAGGTCTTGGTCATCCTCGTACCTTGCGTACTCAACCGCATCAGCCACCATAGCCAATGAACCAGCTATAGGATCTAAGCCCCTGAATGGAACATATAGTTTCCCATCCTGTCCAATCGATGGATCCATACGCATCTTACCAAGGAAAGCAACAAACTCCTGATCCCACTCGCCATCAGAAAACACAAACGAGTATGGCCTCCACCCACTCGCCAAATAAACCGCTCTTAGGTTTTGGTTGGCTGGGCCACCGCCAGTTATCCTACCATCCGCAACATAAGATCCAGCGCCTATCATAATTCCAGAACCCATTGCCCACTTGGCCATAGCAAGCTCACGAGTTGCGCCACCAGCTGCCATATCTTTTCGCCATTGACTTGATAGCGGGGCAATCATGCTGTTTTGCATTGATTCGCTAGTAACCCAGATTGGACTCTTAACAAATGGCAAATTAATTCTGCCAATCAGGCTTTCTTGGGCTAACTCTTGTATTGCTTTTGATGCGCCAGTTAGCTTTCTGCTAAATGACAACATATGGCTAAAATCTGTGGCTGCCTCATCAATTGCTTTTGGTGTGTTTACAAAGATGTCGCTCATGGCTTTTAGACCAATCTCTTCTATCTCGTCACTAGATTTTCCATCTAACCTTGCTTGGCGCCTGGCTTGCTCTGATGCCCTATAGGCTTGCGTATAAAGCTCGGCTCTGTAACCAAGAAACTTAGTTACCTCATCCATTGCCATAATTGGTCTATTGCCTAGCAATGATACAAATGTTGCGTATGAATTTATGGCTTTATAGTAGGTTTCGTCTTCTATTCCTAAAGGCTCAGTAATAAACTTTTTAAAGTAACCAGTTGGTGGTCCGTAGTCTTTAGCATTAAACTTACCAGACTGCACCTCAAACTTAACACCGGCATCGCTAAGCACGTCTTGACCCTCACGCATTTCTCTGGTGGTTCCTGTTTTTAAAGCAACCCAACCAAGACGTAACGCATCTCTCCAGGTGTGAGTTACTGCGGCTAGTGCAGATGCAGCCTCGCCTATCTCAACCTCTGCCTGTAATCCAAATCCACGTTTAATCGATCCAGCAATTCCAGCCAACTGTCTAGTCGCTAATGTACTAGCCATAAATGTTACGCTTGAACTTAGGTTAATAAGGTGTGTGCCTGTTGCAGATAGCAATCCATTTTTGTATGTTAAATCCCACAGATCACGCAAAAGTCCAACCTTAGATACTTTGTTTAAGAGACCCTCTTTTGAGGATGTCTCAAGCAAGTTATCCATTGCGCCCATCAAATCCTTTAGCCCCTCATCAACCTTTGGATCAGCAAGCAACCTCTTCATTTCATCAGAATCTGGAGCTGGTATAACAATGTTGCCGGATGCGGTTGTTTGTGCAGCCTTAGTTCTGATAGATATACCAGACTCTAGGATTGCACTTTGTAGATTTAAACGATAAAGCAGCTCGGCCTTTAACTCTTGGTTGTTAGGATCAAGAGCAGACTTCTGCATTGTTTCGTAAAACTGGGAGACGTTATTGTGCGCTGCAAACCTAAACCGCATATAGTCAATAGGCAAGTCACCATACAGAGATTTAAGGTCTTCCATCTCCCGAATAAACGATGTGCCAAAGCCACGCTCTACGGCTAACTTTTGCAACTGCTCAAAGGTGGTTCTTTCTACCTCAATGCCTGATGCTCTATTGATTGCATCTGCTACACGCTTGAGGTCATCTGGCCCCTCAATGCGGTTAAGGTTTTGTAATAGCTCTGGTGGCACACCCTCAGTCTTAGCAAGGGGCAAAGCCTCCTCAAACTTTTGGATTGATATGGGTTGCTCTATGCCCTTAGCTTTGGGTACTTTTAATGGTACATCTGTGGTATCTGGCTTAATTATTTCTGGTGGAACAACCTCGTCTACCGCATTCTTCCCCTTGTTTGCCAAGCCCTTGGTCTCTTTGCTAAACATCTTAGCAATGTTTTCAAAGGGGGTGAACTTGCCAGCGACTTGAATAGACTGTGATTCGTCAATATCGCTTGGCTCAAAATCAAGAGGCTGGACATCCTGTAAATTGATTCCAGCGCCCTCCTTTGGCATTTCAACTACTGGCTTAGGTTGCACCTCACCTTGACCAGCCAACTCATCTAACCGCTCGTTTAATGGCTTTATAGACATTATTTATTATCCTCTTGTTGCATTGCAGCGCCAGCTCCACCTACAGCAAATAATGGTTGACCTTTAGTTAAAACAGATTCTTTCATTTTAGGGGTAATGTCAATGTACTGGACAGACTCAAACTTATCTATTCCTTTTTTAACTGGGCCACCTTCAAGCCGCCTAATATTTGGTGGATAATTGTCACTAGCTTTTTGGGTAATTATGTCTGTCATGCCAACTTTAGCATCCCACTTCTTAGCGTACTTGTCTAAAAACTTAGGTAGGATTTGGTCATAAAAACCTTTCATGCCTTCACCGCCAATAGTTAAATCTGCTGGCTTAGAATCATAAAACTTAAATTGGTCTTTACTTACCTTGCCACGATTAAGTTCATCAGATTTTTGCATAATTGTTTTGGCAACATCTTTACCTACTAACTCCTCAAACTCCTCTGGAGTTACAATTTTTTGACCATATTCGCCAAATCCATTTTGATTTCTAAATAAGGCATCGCCATTGTTGCCTTCAATATAAATGTTATATGTACCATTTTTGTCAGGCATTGCGCTAATCATTTTTACTTGCTTACTCAAGTCATAACGAGCCGCCTGAGTCTTGCCAGTAGTAAACGCTACTCGGTCATAGCCGCCTTCTGACGCTAACTGAATAGCACGTTTCATAGCAAGTTCATGCCATGTGGTTTTGAATGGTGCGTCTGGTACACCACTTTCTATTTTTTTCTCAAGTTCAGTAAGCCTATCTGCATCATCAGAAAATAACAAACCATCTCCGTCAAGTTCTTTTTTGCGTAAATCTTTAAGTTCAGCAGTTTCTTCTTTTGAAAGTTTTGTTTTATACCCTTGCTTGCGCCCAGCTTGATGCCAATCAGATTGCACCTCTTCAACAAATAGAACCTTCTTGCCGTCAGCATCTACTCGGTCATTGACTCGCATATGGGCAAGGACGTTTGGCTGGTCAAAGTGAGACCCAAAATAATCTTTGTTAGCATTTTGTGGCAATTCATTAAAAAGTTTTGATGATGCAATAAACTTTTCTACCTCTTCTAGATTTTTAGAAGTTATATCACTCCTATCAACCATTGCGTAATATTCGCCATTTGGCAACTTTTCAATATATGCTCCTGATGGATAGTGCAATACTGTTGTTCCCTCAGCAAAATCACTTTCATACATACCAATTGTTTTTGCAGCTTGTGATGGAGTTAATTCATTTGGAGCGCCACCCAAGGCATCTCTTGCATTTCCTTTAGCTGGCAAAGTCAGCAATATCTCTCTGTAGTTCTCACCACCTGGTAGGGTGTATTTAGAGAATTTAGTTGAATCATCAACGGCTGGGGCAAAGTCAACATTTTCAAGTCGATCTGCCACATTCTTAGGCAACTGTACATAGCGCAACTCTTGTCCGTCTGGGGCTATGTATTTGTATGTGTCGTTAACTCTATCATATTGAGCTTGATATCCTAAATCTCCAATAGCATCATTGATATCTTTTTCAACTATTTTGCCAACGCTTCCACCAAGACTAAATTCTTTAACCTCAACTCGATTCTTATCTAGGTACTCTTGAACCTCAGCCTTGGTTACAGACTTCTTAGACTTTAAGAAGTCATCCAAACCTGTCCACTTAATCTCTTCTGGTTTAACTCCGGGAGTCTTTTCAATCTGTTTTAGGAATTGCTCGCCAGTTCCCTTTGGTTGCTGAATAGAATCTACAGCCTCTTTAGCTGCTGAATAGAATCCAAGCTCGCTAACACCTTCGCCAACCATCTGCGTACTCATGCCAACTGGCATACCCTTGGTAGCCTGTACTGCTTTAGTTGCACCTTTAACAACACCCTTACCAACAACCTTTGCAGCTGCTCCAGCAATTGGCGCAATATTTAAAAGCTCTAGCGCTGGATCAGGTTTAATCCTAGTTGTGCCAGAGATAAAACCACCAGCTCCCTCAACAGGATAAAAGCCTAGAGCCATATCCTCTAATACTTTGCCAGACTCTCCAACAGTTAAATCTTTGAGAGATATCCTTCCCAATACTGGTATATCTAAACCAACCTTATCAAGTTGTACACCAGCCTTAGTTAGCAACTCACCAATGTATCCCAATGCCTCTTGGGCTTTATTCTGTGGAATAGGTCTAGCTACACCAAGCTCTGGCTGAACATCTGTCCTAACTTGCTGTGGCTTAAATCCAGACACAGTAACTTGACCAGTAGGCTCGGTAGTAGGTGCTGAGGCCAGCATAGTATCTTGAGGTTGTTCTTCCTCAACATCTGGATACATATTGTTTAAATATGCATCAACGTAGGTTTGTTCAAATTTAGTGTATGCCATTATTGTGCTTGCAATATAGTTTGTAAACCAATTAAATAATTGTACTGACTCTCATCAATAATTTTTCTTTGACGCAAGTCATCTAGGCTAGTACTTTCATCAATCACAAAACCTTCTTTAACTTTTTGTTTACTGACTAATGTTTTAACAACATTAGAAATATCTGTTCTTGCTTTATTTTTTACAATGTTAGCTTTGTCTTCATTTTCGTATCTTTGTATAGCAACACTAGCAACAGATTTTGGATCAAATGAACCAGTATCTAATAGCTGTGCTTTCTTAGCCTCGTTATAGTATTCGGTTATCTTTGCCTCTTTAGCGAAAGCATGAGCATTGGCTTTGTTTTTACCAACGCTAACATCCGGCAATCCAGCGTTTCTGCGGATTATGGCAGCTGCCTGTCCTTCATCTTTTTCGGTTCTATCTATTAGCTGTTTGGATAGATCAGCAAGTTGCTTTCCACTTATTCCGGCTCTAGCAGATATTTTACGCAAATCATTCAAATCAGTAATAACACCAGTTCTGACTTGTAGGCTTATATTTGAGAAAACAGCAGAGTCACCATCTGATGATGGATTTAAGAACTTTTCCATTTGTTCTATTGACAGTACTTTTGATTTTGCTATTTTTAAACCAATATCACGTTTTCTTATTGCGTTAGTGGCTGGGTTATGATACTCAATCAACAGATCGTTTACCATTTCTTCGTTGCCCAACTTCTCAATATTCTTAGCAGCACTTAATGAACTAGCTCTCTCTGTGGCTCTCTTTAAAAACATAGCACCCAACTTGTCTTTGTCTAGGCCTTTGTACAATTCACTTAGGTTGCCAACATCTCCCTTTTGCAACTTTAATAAAGCCTGTGTTGCGTTTGGGCTAGAGTCAATAAGGTGGTCAACAATATTAGAATAAATCTTATCTTGTAACTCATCTCGTTTTTGTTTTACAAACTCAGGCCTTGAACTTCTTTCTATTAATTTAATTGCACTATATTCTTCAGCCTTAATTCTTTCTGCAAGCATTGTTGGATCTTGCTCTGCTTTTAAGACGTCTGCAATCATTGTTGAATACGAATTAAGAGATTCGGTAACCAACCTTTCGTTTTGCATTCCAACCAATTTTAAATATTGATCTGTTGCTTTTTTGTATACAGCATTACCAGCGCTTGTTATTGATGCGCTAAACTTCAAGGCCTCATCAGCATCTACAGATGCAAGTACCTTTCGATAGCTACCATTTTTAGTAGTAATGGCTTTTATTTCAGTTTGTATTTGATTTAAGTCAAATGCTCCAGAATCAATGGCAGCACTTACTGCATCTAAGTTTTGTCTAGCTTTTGCTTCAAAATCAATGCGAACTTGTTGTGCTTGAACTTTTCTAGCTGCATCGCCAAAGTATGTGCCTGGTTTAGCAAACAGCTCTTGTGGTGTTTGCCCAGCCTCTTGTGCTTTTAATACTTGCTCCATTGTTGGTGCGTTCTCTACACCATATTGAGCGCCTTCTCGTTGCGCTCTTTCTGCAGCTTCTTTAAAAGCAAATCCAGCCAATCGATCCAAGGCAGAATTAATACCCTGAGTCATTGCCACTTGCTCTTTAATATTGGCAAAGTCTAGACGTGGTATATCTGCTGGCAGATAGCCAGTTGGTTGGTAGCGTGGAAGTTCAGCCATAATTAATATATTGTCCTTAAACTATTTTGCCACCCATGTATGCAGCAGAACCTAATTTTCCAGCAGCATCAAAGTAGCCAGCCTGTTCAGCAATTTTCCCAGCCCCTTCATATAGACTTGCTTGGATAAGACCGCTACGCTTTGCCATGTCTGCATTTTGTAAAGCAAACACAAACTCTTTGCCACCACGAGTATTGTTGACTTGCTGTATCAATCCAGCCGATCCCTCAAAGCCTTGTGTGCCACCAGCAAAACCACGAGCCACTACAGCTGCGTTAGTTTGGTTGGTACGTCTAAGGATCTCGTTAGCCTGTAACTCATATTGCACAGCTTTGCGGTCAGACTCAACCTCTGCTTGCTTGGCTTGCATCTGATACATTTTGTTTTTATCTTGGCCAGCTTTAATAGATCCATAAGCACTAACAGCGGTCAAAGAAACAGCAATAACAGTAGCCGTTACTGGGTCTTGATATTTCTGTCCAATATGCTTGTTTACGGCTGGGCCATTAAATGGATCACCGATTGGGCCATCAAAGTTTTTAAGGTCTTGTCTAGAAAATCTCATATTAAGTTCCTTGATGTGTTGCTACTTTGTA
>Ga0209990_10000936_pt1 | contig 26836 bp, 21 predicted proteins | sample NOAtaG_6_FD_187304 | JGI IMG/M metagenome (GOLD analysis project Ga0209990, IMG submission 187304) | Freshwater lake microbial communities from Lake Erie, under a cyanobacterial bloom - NOAA_Erie_Diel5S_2200h metaG (SPAdes) (version 2) | ecosystem: Environmental > Aquatic > Freshwater > Lake ...
ACGCAGAGGTTGCTCAGACCGGCGGTAGGGGCGATGTCCTCGATGACCTGTCCGAAGCCGACATCACCGACGCAGAGGTTGCTCAGACCGGCGGTAGGGGCGATGTCCTCGATGACCTGTCCGAAGCCGACATCACCGACGCAGAGGTTGCTCAGACCGGCGGTAGGGGCGATGTCCTCGATGACCTGTCCGAAGCTGACATCACCGACGCAGAGGTTGCGAATACGCTAGGTAGAGACATTGCCGATGATTTGTCCGATGACGCTGTTAAAGCCGCCATTGATCAAATGGAAGGCGGTATGTCATATGACGACTATGTCCGGCTTGTTGACGAGATCACAGGTACCGGCGCAGGCACGGGGGGCGTAGACCTGTCCGAAGCTGACATCACCGACGCAGAGCTTACGGACACGCTCGGTAAAGACGTTGTCGATGATCTGTCCGAAGCTGACATCACCGACGCAGAGCTTACGGACACGCTAGGTAAAGATGTTGTCGATGACCTGTCCGAAGCGGACATTACCGACGCAGAGCTTACGGACACGCTAGGTAAAGATGTTGTCGATGACCTGTCCGAAGCGGACATTACCGACGCAGAGCTTACGGACACGCTAGGTAAAGATGTTGTCGATGACCTGTCCGAAGCGGACATTACCGACGCAGAGGTTGCTCAGACCGGCGCTGAAAGCGATTTGGGCGATACCCGTGATGACATTGCCGACAGCGGCGGCACCAGCGGTGATGTACTTGACCGCGATTTGGGCGATGCTTTTGATAAAGACGTTGAAGATGTATCCGATGACGCTGTTAAAGCCGCCATTGATCAAATGGAAGGCGGTACGTCGTATGACGACTATGTGCGGCTTGTGGACGAAATCACAGGCACTGGCGCAAGCACAGGCGCGAGCACAGGTACCAGCACTGGTACTGGCGGCGGCTTAGGCGCTTTGGCCGACACGGTCAAAAACATCGTAACGAACAACCCGACAGCCACCGCGCTAGGCATTGCAGCGCTTACAGGCGCGGTCAGCGGCGGCACGCAGCAAACGACCGGGACTAGCGGAGGCACTACGCAAAACATCCCGCGTTACACTTCTCCGCGCGTGTTCGGCAATGTTCAAGGGGGTGCGGGCCAAGGCAGTGTAAGTGGTGGCGTCGGGGGTGGCGGAGGTGGCGGCTACGCGGACGACAGCGGCAAAACGCAGTCGCAAATTGCGTACGAATACCTAATGGGTATGCGTCCGTCTTCTCGCGCGTACCGTGGCGCGCCTGTTCAGCAAGCCCCTGCTAGACCGGCGGCTGTTCAGCAAGCTCCTGCGCAACAAGTTTCTGCGCAGCAAGCTTCTGCGCAGCAAGCTCCTGCGCGCTCGTATAGTACGCAGGAGATCATGAACGCCTACAAGGACTTTGTAGGCAATCAGGGCATGACCGAAGAAACCTTCGTATCTGAAGCGCGTCGTTTGGGCATCACCGATGAAGAGCTTATGGCTGCGCGTGGGCAGCTACTGCAAGAAATGCAAGCTCCTGCGCAGCAAACCCCAGCGCGCTCGTATAGCACGCAAGAGATCATGAACGCCTACAAGGACTTTGTAGGCAATCAGGGCATGACCGAAGAAACCTTCGTGTCTGAAGCGCGTCGTTTGGGCATCACCGATGAAGAGCTTATGGCTGCGCGAGAACAACTGCTCCGCGAAATGCAGGCGGCGCCCATGGCGGCAGGAGGCATTGCAGCACTTGCTGCCGGCGGACGTATGGCTGAGGGGCATCTAGGGAGCTACTCCGACGGAGGGCGTCTGCTGCGTGGGCCCGGGGACGGCGTTTCCGACTCCATTCCTGCTAGCATCGGCGGTAAGCACCCGGCGCGTCTGGCTGACGGTGAGTTTGTCATCCCCGCGCGTATCGTTTCGGAGCTTGGTAACGGGTCCACAGAAGCAGGCGCCCGCCAGCTTTACGCAATGATGGATCGTATTCAGAAGCGTCGAGGCAAGACTGTAGGCAAAAATGCCGTAGCAGTTGACTCCAAGGCACGTAAGTTCCTCCCCGCTTGAGGTGAAAAATGGCTGACGCAACTTCTTCTGTTGTTGAACAAACTAACATCCCCTCGTACGCGAGGCCGTATGTGGAAGAAATGCTCGGCGCAGCTGCTGGGCAGGTCTTTCAATACGCTACGGATGCGCAAGGTAATGTGCAAACAGACGCTGAAGGGCGTCCTGTCATTACCGGTTTCCAACCGCAGCAGTCTTACGGCGGGGAACGGTTTGCGCAATTTACGCCACTGCAGCTGCAGGCGTTTCAGGCGGCGCAGGGGCTCGGTCCTTCGGCAAACCTGCAAGATGCGACTAGCATGGCTAAGCAAGCCGGTCTCGGCGCGCTAGGCCACAGCTATACGCCTTTTTCTTTCACAGCGGACAATGTTGCGTCTGACGCGTTCAATGCTGAACGTGCTCAACAATACATGAGTCCGTACATGCAAGGCGTTGTAGACGTACAGCAACGCGAGGCGCAGCGCCAAGCAGACATCGCGCGCAATCAACTCAAGGCGCAGGCTACCCGTGCGGGCGCTTTTGGCGGTGCGCGGCAAGGCGTGATGGAGGCGGAAGCCAATCGCAATCTCGCGCTGCAGCTTGGCGATATTCAAGCTACGGGGCTGCAAGCCGCGTATCAGCAGGCACAGGCGCAGTTTAATGCCGACCAGCAACGTCGCATGCAGGCTGCTACGTCTAACCAGATGGCCGGTCTGCAGGCGCAGCAGCTTGGAGAGCAGTCTCGCCAGTTTGGTACAGGCCTTGGCATGCAAGCGCGGGGTCTTGGTTTGCAGGCGGCAGGCACGCTCGCTAATCTAGGCCAGACGGAGTTCGGACAGCAGACTGGCGCAATCGGGCTACAAAACCAGCTAGGCGGTCAACAACAGCAGCAAGTGCAAAATATTCTTGGCCAACAATACCAAGAGTTCGTTGAGCAAAAAGAAAACCCGTACACGCGCTTGGGCTTTATGTCTAACATGCTGCGCGGACTCCCCCTAGCGCAGACTACGCAACAAGCAACGCCTGCTCAGCCCAGTGCGCTTAACCAGATCATCGGCTTGGGTACTGCTGCCGCAGGCATCGGCAAGCTGTTTGCGCAGGGGGGTGCGGTCAACGATAAAGGCAACTCGGGTCTGTACGAGCTTATGTTGTCGCAAGTGCAAGGAGTTCGGTGATGAGTATTGCACAGTTTGAGAAACGACTTGAAGGCATGCCTACGCCGTACCTGATGCAGTACGCGCAGCAGGACCAAGGACCGGAAGGCGCTATTGCGCTGATGTTGCTTAAAGAGCGCAAAAGGCTACAACTTGCGAATGCGCCAAAAGCTGCACCTGATGCGCCGACTGTGCGCGAGCGAGAGCTTGCGCAGCTGGCAGGGGCCGGCATTGCACAAGCAGCGCCAAGCAACGTAGCCGCTATGGCTGGCGGAGGGCTTGCATCGCTTGTGCAGGACGATGTGCCGCGATACAACGGATCGGAAGAGCAGCTGGTGCGCGAATGGCAGACTTTGCCGTCCGAGCGTGGCGGTGCCGCCAGCAGTATGGGCGAGTTTCTTACCGGCATGTTCTCGCGCAATGACCGAAAAATCGACCCTGATACAGGACAACCGATCAGTTTTGCGGAGTTCCGCCGCAAGCGCGAACAAGTAGGCGCCGCGCCAGACGCTTATGGTCCGACATCTGGATGGGCCAGAGACCGGCTACAGACACCAGCTGCGGGGGCTGGCGCAAGGAAGGGTCAAGCGAAGCCTACCGGACCTCGCGCTACCCCCGCTGCACCGCCTGTCGCACCGCCTGTCGCACCGCCCGCTGCACAAGCGCCTGACTATACCGCGCAGTTTCGTGGGATTCTGGGCAAGATGGAAGACCCGCTTGCTGCAGAACGCAACGAGCAGTTTGGGCTTGAGGCAGCTGCGGCGGAAAGCGCGCGTAGGGCGCGAGAGTCAGCGGCTGAGCAAGGGAGCGCGCTATTGAAGAGTCGAGGCGCGCGCCTTGATCGGCAGGAGCAAGATCTTGCCAAAGAGCGTAACAGCAACATCGCTTTCTCGCTGATCGAGGCCGGCGCTACCATTGCCGCCACGCCCGGGCCCATGATGGCAGCTATTGCCAGCGGCCTTCGTGTGGGCGGTAGACAGTACCAAGCTGGACTTATCGAACTGCGTAAGTCTCAGCAGCTTATCAGTGCGGCACGCGAACGTTTGGAAGATGCTCAACTTGGCAATGATCGTGAAAAAGCGATGGCTGGTGTAGATGCGCAGCGCATGGTTGCTGAGGCAAATGCGCGCAGGCTGGCCGGTATTCAGCGCGTGTACGACGTAAACGCGCAGACCGCCAAAGCCATTCTTGAGCAACAAGCGCTGGATGCGCGACAGACCACGAAGCTGTCTGCGGAAGAAAGGATGCAGGCGACAAATCTTGCCGCGCAGGAAAGAATGTCGACAAAGAGCGACGCTGCGAGAATTCAAGCAGCACAGATTGCGGCAGAAGCTGGCGCCGAAGGTCGAGCGTTGCGTGATAGACTTGCCGAGTCAGGGCAAGTAGCCAGAATGCGAGAAAAGCTTCTGGAAGAGTGGAACAAGAGTGCGGAGATTATTCGTCGGCGGTACCCCAACGTGAAGTCGTTTGAGGACTTCTTGATGCTTAACGGCGTCCCCTCGCTTGGTGCAGCGGCGGGCACTCCGGGGTTAAACTTCGAGGGCGCTTACAAACCGCCCAAGTAAGGACACATCTCCATGCAGACCTACGAAGTCAAAGGCCCGGACGGACGCATCTATCGCTTCTCTGGGCCGGAAGGCGTTCCGCAGGCGGAGCTTGAGGCGGCAGCACGCAGGGAGTATCTGCGGCAACCCGCGCCTGACAAGTCGAAAGAGGGCTTTGCTGCTGCCGCCAAAGCGGGCACGCAGCGGCTGCTTGGGGAAGCGGCGCTCACCGCCGGCAAAGCGGGGTTCATCGAGCCTGAGCGCGCTGAGCAGATCTACGCGGCGCAGCAGCAACGTGCGGGAGAGATGTTTCAGCCCACTGAGGCATCGTGGTTTGAGTCCCCGCTGTTGAAGCTTCGCGAGCTTGCCGGGGGGTCTGTGCCCTACATGCTTGCACCGCTGGCGGTGGGTGGTGCGGGGGCGTTGGCTGCAACAGGCGTGGGTGCGCCTGCAGCGGCGGGGCTTGCTGCGCTTGGTGGTGCAGGACTCACGTCCCTTACACAGTTCACCGGCAGCAACCTCGCGCGCAACGTCGAGGAAGGCAAGCGTCTGGCGGAGACCAGCGGCACCGCCGCTGTTGCCGCTGCTATACCGCAAGCGGCGCTCGATATCGTGTCCATGCGCATGATCCCGGGGATTGGGCGCATCTTTGGGCGCGCAGGGGTCGACATCAGCGAAGAGACTGCGCAGCGTATTGCACAGCAAACGCTGCGTCAACGCGCTACAGACTACGCTAAGGCCACCGGCAAGACTATGGGGGTCGAGGGTGCCACAGAGTCTGGACAGCAGCTGCTGGAACGTTTGCAGGCTGGTCTAAGTATTACTGATGAAGACGCGCGCAAAGAGTACTTTGAGAGCTTCGTTGGCGGTGCAGTGCTGGGTGGTGCTATTGCGCCGTTTGGTACAGCGTTGGAGCGTGGCCGTGCGGTGCGTGAAGGCACGCGCATGGGTGAGGAGCGGCTGAAGACTGGGCTGGAGATGGGCCCGCCGGAGCCGGCCACGCCGCAGTGGACGATGCCTGCGGAGGAAGGCCCGCCCGAGTACGTCTCGGGTATGCAGGGCCCCCCGACTTGGGTCAAAGGGCTGGAGCCTTCGGAGCCGCTGCCGCCGAAGCTGGGGTACACGGAGAGCCCTGAGCAACGTCGTTCGCGCGTTGAGCAGGGGATTGCGGACATCGAGGCAGAACTCCAAGCGCGTGCGCAGGGTACGGAGCCCCTGACGCCGGAGCAGATCATCGCGCTCGATGCTCAGATGGAGCCCAAACGGCAGCAGCTGGAAGCGCTCAAGCAAGAGCTTGCCGACATTGGTCCGCCCCCGCCGGCTCCGCCGTCCGTGTCTTCGCTGCAACAGCAGGAAAAGAAGCTGCTCAAGGAGATGGAGGCCGCACGCGGGCGCGGTGACCTGTCGCTGCAGGCAAGGCTTGCGCGCAGGCTTGTCGAGGTGCGCCGGCTGATGGGGCAGGCCCCGACTGAAGAGGCGATGCCGCAGGCCACGGCAGAGATCCCGACGCCCGAGGTGCCGGCAGCTGAAGCACCCCAAGCGGCCCCTGACCTCTACTCGCAGGCGGTCGAGGCGGTGCAGGCAGCGGGCAAGCCCACGGTCAGCACCATCCAGCAAGCGCTGGGAATCGGCTACAAGCCCGCCGCCAAGCTGCTCAAGCAGATGGAGGAAGAAGGCGTTGTCACGCCCCCACAGGCCAACGGTCGGCGCGCGCTTGTTGCGCAGCCGCAGGCTGAGACGCCTGCGCAGCCGCAGACTGAGCCGCCTGCCGCACCTGAAGCCACTGAGGCCCTTCCTGAGCCCACCAAAGGCGCGGTGAAGCCCACCGAGTTGACTGAAGAGGCCGTTGCGCCGACCAAGCCCGCTGAGGCTGCAGCGCCTGCACCCGCGCCTGCACTGACCGTGGAGCCGGTTGTCGAGCCGGTTGCCGAGGAAGAAGAGGCACCGCTGCCTGAGTTCAAGCAGTGGCCTCCGAGACAAGAGCAGCCGGCAGAAGGCGCCGCTCCTGCTGCGCCCGAGTACTGGGGTCCGCCGAAGCTCACACCGGCTCGCGCAAAACGAACCGATGAGTACGAGCGCAACCTTATGGGTGCGCTGCGCCGGCTGGTCGGCTACTTCGAGCCCAAGAAGGTCGTCAATCCGGAGACACAGGAGATCGAGCTATCGCGCCCGGAGCCTACCGAGACGCAAGTCGAAGCAATCGCGGAACTGCTTACCAGAGGCTTGGAGCGCGGTGGTCTGCGGGCCGAGGCCGAGCGCGAAACGCGGGCCAAAGGCATGGCGGGGCCACCCCCGCGCATGCGCGGCGTCAACATCGACGAGGTACGGGATCTCGTCAACGACATCGCCAAGAGCCCCGAGCAACGCCAAGCGGTGCGGGAGGCACTGCGCGACCCGGCAGGGTCCGATTTCTTCGACATGCTCAGCAAACGGCTGCTGACGCGCCAGCGGCGCGAGTTCCCCGTGCGCAAGCCCACGCCGGCCAAGCCGGCGGTTGAGGCACCTGTACAGCAGCTGTCGAAGCTGTATCAGCAGGCTGCGCAGCGCAAGCTGGACAAAGAAGATCAGGAGCGCTTGCAGAAGCTGCGTCCGCTGATGCCGCGTATTGCGCAGCGCGGTGCCGAGGTCAAGACCCGTCAGCCGGTCGTTGACTGGTTGGAAGCGGTGAGCGCAGGCAAGGCCACGCCGGAACAGCGTGAGGCGCTAGATACGTTCATCCGCGACTTCGATGAGCTTGAGCGGCGTACAGCTTTGGAAAAGGCGCAGCGTGCGCAGCGGCAAGCCGAGCTTGACGCCAAACTGAAAGCCATCGAAGTCGAGGTGGAGAAAGCGGTAGCGCCGGCCAAAGCCCGCGTCGACGCCATTCGTGAAGCCATCAGCAAGCTGGAGCAAGCCACTGCGCTGGAAGCAGGTGCAAGCAACCGCAAGCGTAATGAGGCGCTAACGGGCCTCACCAAAGCAGAGAAAGAGCTTGAAACGCTGCGCAACGAACTCAGCGCGAAGTTCAGCAAGGAGTTTGGCGACGTTGTCGAGAAGGCCAACAGGCCCATCCTGAGTGGTGCCCGGGCGCAGTTCACGGCGGATTACTCCGCAGCGCAGCGACTCATCCTGATGTTCGAGCGCGGTGTGGAAAAGGCGGAGAAGCTCAGCATCGAAGGTGGCAATGCGCTGCAAGCTGAAGCCATTCGTCGGCTTCGAGACACCCTGTCGGAGTTTCGACAGGCGTACGAAAGTGACGACACTTCGTCGGAGAAGCGCGAAGAAGCGGCGCAATCGCTGGAGAACTCGTTCGCTGCCGTCAAGCAACTTAGCCTGCCGGCGCAGCGGTTCAAGCTGACGCAGCGCTTCAACGAGATGATGGAGTTCACCAAAGGGGCCATCGACCGCTACGCCGAGCGCATGGAGCGTGTTGCGTCTGTACAACAGACGCTGCGAGACATCAACGCCGCGCGACTCATGGCGCTGTCCACCAAGCACGCCGTCACCAAAGCGGACGGGGACGTGGATCGGCTGCTGGCGCTCGAAGCCGACATCAACCGTGACACGCAAGCCGCTGCACTGGCGGAGCAAGAGCTTGCCGCGATTGCTGTGCAGTTCAAAGAGAAGAAGTCCGAGCTTCGGCAGGCACTCGGCGAGCTTCGCGCGCAGAAAGAGAAAGCTGTCGAGAAGCTGACGGGCAAGCGCCCGGGCGCGCCCGCACTTGTCTCCAACCAAGTAGGCAAGGCGCTCATTCAGCTGGACGAGGATTTGCTGCTGGCTATCGACCCTGTGCGCAGTTTCAAGCGCATGAAGCGCGGTGAAGCTCTCAAGCAGGAAGAAGCTCAGGCGCGTGTCGCACTTGCTTCGCCGGGTCTTGCTTCGGAGGACCGCAAGAACCTCGAAAAAGAGCTTGCATGGGTGCAGAAGGCGCTTGCGGAAGACATGGCCCAAGCCGACGACGAAGTGTTCGTCACTGAGCGCGGTGTTGTACGGCTCTTGATGGGTGTCGGATCTCCGCAAGCCATTGCGCGTCTTGAGCAGCGCTACGGCAAGGAAGCGCGTGAAGCAGAACAGCGCGCGCTCAGGGCCGTGTACGGCGACATGTACGGTTCCGACAACAGGCTTGTTCAACGGCGAATCATTGAGTTTGAGCGGGGGCTTACCAAGAAGCAACAAGAGTACGTTGCGGCGCTAGAAGAGCGGTATGCGCATTTGATGGCGCAGAAGCTGGAAAAGGGCGCAGTGTCGGTGGAAGAACTTGAGCAGTTGCGCGCAAAGGCCAAAGAAAGGCTGAAAGCCTACGAAGAAAAAGCGAAGACGCGTGCCGAAGAAGTCGCCAACGCCTACGCCAAGATGGTCGAAGATCGAGGCAAAGTCGAAGACGCGTTGACGGCACTTACCGACAAACTGAACGCCAAGCGCGATCCTCTCATCGCTGCCAAAGATGCGCTAATCAAAGAGAAAGCGCGTGTGCAGCTGCTTACCGGCGCTGAACTGGCTCCGCTTGTTCGCAAGAACACCAATCCTGATACGCCGCGTGAGCAGCTGTTGGCGCAAGTCAACGCCAAGCTCGACAAACAGATTGCGGATAAAGAAGCCGCGATTGTCGCTGCAGAGCAAAAATTTGCCACTAAGCACGATGCGCTTGTTAAAAAGCTAGCCAATATCAACAGCAACTTCGAGCAAGAGCGTGGCGTCCGCACGACTTTCATCAACGAAGACACTCGCACAAAAAGAGAGCAGTCGCTGCTCAGTCGTGAAGCGCAGATGCGCAAAGACCACGAACAGGTCATGCGCGGCCAGACTGAACTGGCTATGCTTATCACGCACAAAACGGTCGACCGTATTGCGGCAAGGCAACGCAAGCGGCGTGTGACTACGCCGCTCATGCGCAACCTGTCTATGCTGGCTCAGTACTACGGGCGCAGCGCCAGTGGTGCAAATCGCTACTACCGCAAGCACTTCATCGAAGGCACACGTCCTGTCGAGCGTGATCGCCCGCTCAGCGCGTTTGAAATCGGTGAAGTCAATAAGCTGGCCGACGAGATCACAGGCAAACCCGCTGCAGTGCGTGAGGCAGAGCGGCCTACTCAGCAAAGCGCCGGTCGCGGACCCTTTACCCCTATCAACGCTACATCCCCAAAAGGGCTTGAGCAGCAGCTTACAGAGGAAGAAGCCGCTGTCTTGGCGCGTACGGCAATTAACTTTTCTGAAATCAGCGAAGCGGTTGAGGCAGGTATTGCGACATCAGCAGTAGCCAATCCGGCAAAAGGTCGCGTAGAGTTCAGAAAGCGTATCGGTACGCTGTTGCTAGCCGAGAAACTTAAAGGTGAGTCGCCATCAAGGGTCACCGACGTACTTAACAGACTGTACGCTGTCAGTACAGGCGAGGCTGAAGGTTTACGGCGTCCGTTGACTGAAGCAGAACGTGTTGAAAACGTTCGAGGTCTCGGCGAGGTTATGCTCACTGAAGGCGAGTTTACTACCGCCGTAGCGCGTGCTAGAGAGACAGGTGCTCGCCAGCTTGACGAACAGCGTGAACCCGAGGTCGGTGACGAAGAAGCCAGCGCACTGCGCAACGACAACAGCTTCTACGAGGCGCGGGGCACCGTCACGCCGCTTGACGCCGATGTAGCGAAAGCGCTTAGCGAGAACAACCTCAAGGAAGCGCTTCGTCTGCTCAGCGAGAACGCCAAGTCGCCGGAGCACCGTGAGACGGCCAAGCGTTTGGCCGACATGCTCGACAAGGTCAAGGTCGAACTCGCCGATGACGTGCGGCTCGACGGCACCCGGGTGGAAGGCAAGTACGACCCCCAGACGGCAACGATCACGCTCGACCGTGCGTTCCTCTCTGAAGAGACGCTTCTGCACGAGGCGGTGCACCCGGCCACGCTGAGCGTGCTGTCCGAAGCGGGTGCGCCTAAGATGTCTAGGCGCGCTTTTCTGCAGACCACGGCAGCTGTTGCCGGTGCTACTAAGCTAGGCAAAGTGCCCACTAGCGCAAGCGAAGCGGTTGCTGAAATAAAACGGCTGCTTAGTGGGGCGGATGATCGACAGGATGTGGCGTTTTCTATGCTAGATCGTAACGCAGAAGATGCGCTACGAGAAGCCGCTGATGTTGCTGCCCAACCTGCTGTTAAAGATTTTCCATGGATGGAGTCCGAATTTCGTGACGATTTTGACTGGGACTACGCAATCAACGACTATGTTGAGAGCAAAGGTATAGATACGGCCGTCAAAGAGTTCAGGCAGTACGCTGATACGATCAACCGGTTTGTTGAAGAAGCGGTTTCTCGGTATGCGCCTAAAGATAAACAAGGCGAGCCTGCTAAGACCGGCATAACCGCCGAGCAGCGTGCGGCGCGTCGCGAGCTTGAGAAGCTCTACAACGAGGTCAAGGCCGATCCGAAGTTCGCCAAGGAGTACGCCTCGACAGACCTCAAGGAGTTCGTCTCCGAGCTTCTGTCCAACGCTGATCTGCGCAACAAGCTCGACGCCCGCGAGGGGCTGCTGAAACGCATCTACAACGCGCTCCTGCGGCTGCTGGGCTTCGATGTACCCAGCACTTCTCAGAAGGCCACCTCAGCGGCCTACAGGCTCTTCCAGCCGGCAGCGCCTACGTCCACCACGAGCAAAGCCATCGCGTCCGTGCTGCGCGGCGTCTTCCCCGCCACCAAGCCTGTTGCTGCGGCCAGTGTCAATGCCAAAGCAGCAGAAGCCATCTCGCGGGTTGTGGGGCGCAACGCTTCGCTAGGTGACAAGATCACGGCCTTCGTGGGCGGGCTGTCGCTTAGGCAGGCGGTGCTGGACCGCTGGGCTTCGGTCGAGCACATCATCAAACAGGGTATCGCCAAAGGCAAGATCGATGAGGCGCGGGCCATGCAGCTTCGCGTGAACATGCGACTGCATGACCAGACGAACCAGCTGTTCAGCGCAGCCATGACGCGTGGCGGCATCAAGCTCAACAAAGAGGAAGACACGCGCTACGTCGAAGCGCAGGGTGGGGCCAACGCCATCCAGCTTGCGCAGGCGCTGCGCAAGGCCAAGCTGGGTAACGAGCAGTTCACTGAGCAAGCCTTCACCACATGGATGGCAGCGCTGCGCGCGGACAGCATGCCCGACGGCTACAGCAAGCTGAACTTTGGTACGGACAAAGAAGGCAAGCGACTGTTCGACAAGAGCGACGGGGACGCCGTCAAAGCGATGGTGGCCTCAGATCCCGACACTGCAGCCGCTTTTGAAGAAGCGCGGAATATCTATCGGCAGTACAACAACGATCTCGTTGATCTGCTGGCAGATTCTGGCGTCATTGACGGCGCAAAGGCAAAGGAACTCAAGAAAGGCGACTTCGTTCCGTTCTATCGCATCTCCGGCGATGTGCTGGAACTCGATATCGGCGCATCGCGCCCTGTCACCATCGGCAACGTCATCGATCAGCCCTACCTGCGCGAACTTGTAGGCGGTGCTGACAAGATCATGCCTGTCTTCTCCAGCATGGCGCGCAATACGTCACTGCTCATGCAGCTGTCTTTGCGCAATCTGCAGGCCAAAGACGTAGCCAACATGCTGAAAGAAGTCGGACTTGCGCAGATTGTACCCAAGGCGCTCAACCAGAACGGACGCGTCATTCGCTTCAAGGCCGACGGCAAAGAACTGTCTGCCGTGCTTGACCCCGGCGCTTTCCAAGAGCAGGGTCTGACGCCCGAAATGGTCGTGCAAGGGCTGCAGGGCGTGAAGACTGCTATTCCCGCTGTAGTCAAGGCGATGTCTTACCCGGCCTCGTTGCTGCGTAAGACCATCACACGGACGCCTGTCTACGTTGTACGGCAGATGATCCGCGACCCGCTCAACGCGTGGATGACGACGGGCGGCGACCTGAAGCCGCTCAAAGTGGCGGCGAACGGTATTCGCAACATGTTCTCGACTAAGCTCAACAAAACGGAAGAAGCGTTGAGCAAGGCCGGCGTGGTCAGCAGCCATGTGTTCAGCAATGACCCAGAAGACATTGCGCGCATCCTTCAGCAAGTAACGGCGGGCGGTACTAATTGGAACACCGCCATGGCGAAGCTCGACGGCATGGCGATGAAGGCCGATGCACAGACGCGGGCGGCGGTATACGACAGCTTCCGCAACAAAGGCATGACGCACGTCGAGGCGCTGCTGAGCACGCTGGAGTCAATGAACTTCACGCGGCGAGGAACCTCCGCGTCGATGCTGTGGCTCTCGACCATCATCCCCTTCTTCAACGCGCAGGTGCAGGGTCTGGACATCTTCTATCGGTCGCTCGTCGGGGACGTGCCCTATGAGCAGAAGATGAACGCCCGGGCTAAGCTGCTGGAGCGCGGCGCGCTGATGGCCGGCCTGACGATGGCCTACGCTCTGCTGATGCAGGACGATGAGTCCTACAAGAACGCCACGCCGGAAGAGCGGGCCATGAACTGGTTCTTGCCGCTGCCCGGCGGCGAGTCGATCCGTGTGCCCATCCCGTTCGAGTTCGGCCTGCTCTTCAAGTCGCTGCCTGAGGCGCTCATCAACACAGCCTTCGGCGATACGCGGGTGTCGGAGGCAGTACGAGCGCTCGGTAAGCAGCTGACGATGTCCAGCCCGCTGGCGCTGCCAACGGCGATCAATCCGGTGGTCGAGCTTGCGGCCAACTACAGCTTCTTCACCGACCAGCCGATCCAGTCTGCGCGGGAGATGGGCCTTGAGCCCGGGGAGCGCTTCCGGCAGAACACGTCCGAGCTTGCCAAGCTCATCGGCGGAACGGCCAACGTCTCGCCCATCGCCATCGAGCATCTTGTGCGGGGCTACACCGGTTCGACGGGCATCCTCGCCATGTCGCTGCTCAACCCGCTGCTGCGGCCTTTCTCAGCCCAGCAGATGGGCGAGCGGCCCGAGCGCCTGCTCAGCGAAGTGCCGATGCTGGGCACGCTCATCCAGCCCGCGTCCGGGCGCGGGCTGCTCAACGCGGCTTTTGATGACATCAACCGCATCCAGCGCGCTGCGCAGACGTACAACGAGATGATGCAAGCAGGGCGGGTAGAGGACGCCGCCGCGTTCGCCAATCGCTTCTCGCGAGAACTGGCGCTCACTTCCACGGGCGGTGCCTTCCGGCAGCAGATGGGCGAGCTTGCCGATCAGAAGCGGCAGATCGCCGCCAGCCCTGATCTCAGCGGCGCGCAGAAGCGAGCGCAGATCGATGACATTCGGCAGATAGAGATCATGCTTTCCCGCCAGATACGCGACTTGGTCAACGCGTCCGAGTGAACAGCACGCCTAGCTTGCCGTCTTTGATGGCATACACTGTCGTGATGCGGTAGCGAAAGGGGAGCGCGGACAACAACCCGCGCTCCCTCACCCCTTTGAGGTCCAGACAGGGAACGAAAAGCGACTGCCCGACCTCAACGCGGTCCCACGGAAAGCGTACTTGATGCTTCATCGAGTTTGTCTTTCGGCACCGTCAAGTGCATCACTGACACGCGCATAGCCGGCCCATCGACTCGGGACAGCAAGTCTTTGCGTACACCGAAACGCACATGAAAGCCATCGTGATGCATGGCTTTGAGCCCTCTTTTCAAATCGGCAAAGCCGAAGCTCATCGCGGCGCAGTGCTGACGCAGTAGCTGCTCTTCAACAAAAAAGTCAACGAGGTGTTCATGCACCATGCCGTGTTCTACGCGGCCCATGATGTTGTTCCTCGTAGAAGTCTTCCCTGTTATATCCGCGCCGAGATCCGTCAACACACCGTCGCTGGTCCTGCGCACCACGACAAAGCGTCCGTGATGCTCGCGAATGAACGCGTTGAGCACGTCTTCCGCAGATCGTATTGCGCCCTTATACACGGCACGCGCGTTGTTCACCAACTCTTTGAGCGCCCCCAGCAAAGGCTTGAGCGGTACATCAAGCAGCTGCGCGAAGCGAGAGCCCAGAAGAACCGTGGCGGTAATGACGTTAGTGCACGCCGCGTGCCAGATCCGCTCTTCGTCCGTAAACTCGAAGTCGCGCCTAATGCGCACATGCACTTGACTCCAAAGCTCAGCGACCGTCTTGTAGTTCTGGACGCAGTAGCGAACCCACGCTTCGCCGGCCACGCCGTAGTTATTGCGCAGGTTCAGGAGGGTGCTGCGCTCCGCATCATCAAACTGAAGTTCTTTAACGGGCGTCCACTCAAGCATGCGCATAAGCTCGCCCTGCGATGAGTGCTTGCGACTGCCTGTGAGCAGGTCAGTCATGTGGACATTCGATGTCAGCGTGCAAGTAGAAGACCATGTACTGTTGTTCAGACGCTCCTTGTTGGCGCTTGACTCCATGCGCTCCTTGCCCTGTCCCTCCGCGAAGTCAAAGATGAAAGCCGGCGCCCACTCCGCGTCGTTGCGGGCCTTGGAGGTGATTTCGTCGCTGAGCAGCGGCAGGCTGTTCAGCAGGCCCGCGCGCTGCTGCATGGCCACGGGGCTCGTACCTTTGCTTGTGCGATAACGGATCGGATGCCCCCACACGCCTGCTTTAAGCGACAGCGTCAGCGACTTGCCTGTGCCCGAAGCGGTCGATCCGATATGCCAGACAAAGCCCTCATGGTTTGAGAAGTGCATCAGCGTGGAGCCGAAGCTGTCTATGCACAGCGCCAGCATGGTCCACATCTCGCGATCTATCAGCAGATTCCAAGGCCGACGCCAGTCCTCCACCGTGCCCCGGCTCTGCGTGATGCGGTTCAAGTTCTCCAATCCTGGCATTGGCACGATGGTCTCTGTGCCATCTGCGCGGAACACGCGGTTGTTGTACACGAAGCTGCGGTCACGTTGCCACCCAAACTGCACCGGCACGTCGAGCGGCTTGCGCATAGCGGACGCTTCATTGACGCAAGCGCGAACATAACTGAAGAGATGCACGTCCATCGCAGCGCCTCTTGACGCATAGATGTTGTGCGCGGCTAGGCACTTTAACAGATCGTCTCTGGCTACAACGGCCTTAGTCGGCATGATGATGGAGATGTGCTCTTTGCTCTTGCCATCAACCGTAGGCTTTATCGCCATCAAGTGCACGCGGTGTTCGCCGTCTTCCATTTTGAGAAGGTCTACAACAAACAAGTCGTGCGACAACACCTCTACTTTGGTTTTGATCGTTACGCCTGTCGAATCCGTTTCCTTGAGTTCGACGTACACACCCCCGCGCTCTCCGTACAGATAGCCGCGAGGGGGCGCCGGGATTTCCACTTTGCGCGTTTGCAACAGGCCCGGGCCGTCGTCCTCCTCATCATCGATGGGGTCAAGCGGGGTATCTTCCCTCAGCGTGTTGGTCGGGATAACGACCTGTCGCGCCTCGACGTGCGTCTGCACGTCACGGCCCAGCGCGAGCGCGTTGGTGATCGAGCCCCAGTGCGGGCACCCCGGGCACACGCCCGGGTTCTCGGAGTCCATCTTGGCGCACGGATAGGGGCCTTTGATCTCAGCCAGCTTGGCGTGCATCCGCTGCTCAGGGTACGGGTGCAGCGCTGTCAGCTTGCGCGTTGCTTCATCCGCGTCGGTGCACACCTTGGCCCATGACAGGAGCCCGCGCCAGAGCGGTTCCATGCCGTCTTCCTGCGCGTGTTCTTGGTAGTAGGCCAGCTGCCGGCATCCCTGCCCGCGCTCGCTCTTGAGCCAGATCGTTTCAAATGTCGAGGTGATGTTCCCCAGCAGCGCTTCCGCTGCTGCGCTACGCCGATGGGCCGCGCGCGTTGGCGCGGACCCCGCAAGCACCGCCACTTCGCTTGCAACGAAGTCGTTGCTCACGGGCGCGTAAGCCGCGCTGAGCTTGCTGCGCACGATGGCGCTGAAGCGCTTGAGGTCGACAGGCCCTGTGCCCTCGCGCAGCACCTTGACGGGGCGCGGTGTTTCGTACACGGCCTTGTAGTTGAAGGTGCCCGGTACGCGCAGGATGCGCGCAGCGTCAGCGGTGACCGTCATGTCGATCACAAACTTCTCTTGCAGGCACAGGCGCTTGAAGTTCTCCGCTACAGGCTTCCACGTCACGATGTCCGTGTCGTCTGCCAGCGGCCAATAGCAATGTAGCCCTCCACCGGAGGACACGATGTGGGGAAAGCCGAGTTCGTCCAGCCCTGTGTTCTCAAGAAACGCGTAAAGCGCCTCTCCCGCAGCGGCTTTTGTTTTGTACCCGTCAATGTCGATGAACAGCGCCTTGATTGCCTGCGCGTTCTTGACGGTGCGCCTTTCGCGTGAAAGCGTGGCTACGCTTGGGTCAAACGTAGAGAGTCCGAAGTAGATGTCGAACCGTTCTTGGTGCCAGCGCTTGATGTGCGGTACAAGTTCCTCAAGTGTAGGCTGAAACACATGCAGCTTTTTCGTGCCCTTTATCCCAACTGCGCAATACAGCCCGTTCCCGGGCGACGGCAGTACGTCGGCCATTAGCTCCAGAGCGCGCATTGTGTTTACCGTTCAGCATAGACCGTCACCTCACCCCGCCTGTTCAGCCTTTTTGCTGAAACTCTCGCAGACTGAATTCTGTGCATATTGCTCTCCAAGCGTCCTGTTGCGTTTTAGCAGCCTGCATGCAGCGCACGAGCCGCTCCACGGCTGCTTTGTTTCGGGGGGTTACGTCGTTGCCGTTCATCCAGTTGTACACCGTCTGACGCGTAGCGTGCGTGGCTTCGCAGAGCAGCGTGACCGGGATGTCGTGGTAGATGGCCCAGCGCCCGAGACGCACGCCCAAGCTCAAAGGCAGCGACTGTACCTTGTCGATGAAGTTCTGTCTGTACATGGGGTGTCGGGGCCCCGCGCACGGCGCGGCCCCTGCTCCTGTTACTCGTCGTCCCAGTCGGACAGAGCCTGCGCCAGTTCCGCTTTGGCGGGCGCAGCCGGCTTCGCTGCAGGCTTGCGCACCTCAGGCTCATCGGCATCGTCGTCTGCGGGCGCTGCAGCGGCCTTCTTCGCCTTGGGCGGGGGCGGCGGCGCATCCTCATCGTCTTCTACTGCGGGCGCGGGGGCCGGCGCCGCAGCGGCCTTCTTCGCCTTGGGCGGGGGCGGAGGCACGTCGTCTTCCACCTCAGGCTGCGGGGCCGGCGCAGGCGCCTTCTTGGCCTTGGGCGGGGCACCCTCCAGCTGCGCCGGCTGCGCCGGTTCCACGTTGTCGCGCTTGGCGACCGTCATGGTGACCGCCTTGGTCGCTTCCTCCGAGCCGGCCTGCGTCTCGATGGTGGCGTACTCATCGTCGGACAGCCAGCGCATCGCCTTGAAGACTAGCTTGGGGTTGTCCGCCTCAAGGTCGAACTTCATCCGGGTGACGACCGTCTCCGGGTTGATGCGCTGCGCGGCCAGCCAGCGGGCGTACTCTTGCAGCGGGCGCTTGTCGCCCTTGGCTTCGCCAAAGAGGCTGGTGGCGGGCAGCGCAAGCTGCATCACCGCGCCTTCCATGTCGTTGGCGAGCACCACTGCGATCCGCTGCTGGTAACGGCAGGCGCGGCTGTTGCCCTGCCCAGAGCCCGCGACGTTCTTCGGGCACGCCGCACAGGTAGCCGCCTGCGGGTGTTCCGCTTCAGGGCTCGGCGTGTTGCCGTCCGCCGACCAGCAATCGGGCGCAGCAGCGGCATCGGAATCGTAGTTCTTGGCGTACCAGACGCGACCGACCTTGGGCGCCGCCTTGATGATCACCACGTCGAGGTAGCGCTCCTCGATGTTGGCGATCTCTTTGCCATTGTCCAGCAGACGGAACACACCGTTGGCGATGGAGATGCGCTTGCCGCCTGCACCACCACCCGCGAGCGCTTTGGCGGTCTCAGAGAGTTCGGCTTTGCGGGCGAAAGCGGGCACCTGCGAGGGGTTGAATTGAACGACTGCGTTCATGCTTGTCTCACTTGGAAGGTTTACGGACAGAGATAACGTACTCCGAGTTGCTGTTCAACCCGGGCGGTACGAGGGTGGGGTTCGCTTCAAGGAATTGGGCCATGTTCTTCTGGCTGATACGTTTCTCCACTAGGTCGAGTGCGTCGTGCTGCAACATGAACTGCTTGAACGCGTCCCAGTCCTGCGCATGGAAACGCGTCTGGGTGCCGAGAATGACAGTGCCGTGCGCCGTGTTGGCGCTCTTGACGCCCATGGCCAGCAACCTGTCCTTGAGTTCGTTACGCACAGCATCGCGCTGCGCGGTCAGCTGCGCGACCTCTTTGTCGTATTCAGCCGTCAGTTCTTGGATGCGCCCCTGTATCTTGCGATACACACGGGCGAGCTTGTCCAGCGGCACTTCGTCCGCTTGCACTGCATCGGTCATTCTTCTCTCCTGAAGGGTCGGTAACGCCGACCGTTTTACAAGTCTAGTGTTTGTAAAGCGTTTGTCAAGCGGCGGTCTGTTGCTTTTTCGCCCTAGCCTCTTCCTCGAACATAGCGACCAGCAGTGAGTGGTCACTCACTTTGCCAGCGAGCGCTTTGAACAGTCGCTCCTCGACGGGGCTGCTCTGGATGTGGATCACGCGCACCTTCTCGGCGTCTTGCCCCTTGCGGTCCGCCCGGGCGATGCACTGCAGATACTGCTCGACGCTCAGCAGCGGCCCGTAGAACACCACCGTGTCGGCAGCGGTCAGGGTGATGCCGTGCGCCGTGGCCTGCGGCTGCATGACGAGCACGCGCGTGTCAGGATTGCGCTGGAAGTCGTCAATGATCTGCCCGCGCTTGGCCGCGTTCACGCCGCCGTGAATCTGCGCGTGCTTGACGTTGCACTTCTCCAGATGCCGCGATATCGTGTCAATGCTGGACAGATACAGCGCGAAGATGATGACCTTGCGGTCGGTCTCTTCGATGACCTCTTGCAGCACACTCAGGCGTGGCGAAGAGTCGAACTCGATGACTTCGCTGTTCTCGGAGTAGGCCGCACCGCAGCTGATCTGAAGGAGCTTGTTCAGCACAACGCCTGCGTTGGCGGCAGTGATGACTTCGCCCGCCGCCATGACCAGCATCTGCTCTTTGAGGATCTTGTAGTACTTGGCCTGCTGCACTGACATTGGCACGTTGCGTGTCTCTGTCATGACAGGGGGCAGATCGAGGCACTCCTTCTTCGTAAAGCGAATAGCCGGCTGGAGTACTTCATGCACCATGTCGCGAGCGTTGGGCTTAGGCACCCACTTGTACGTCGAGACCTTGTTCATGACCTTGTCGCGCCACCCGGTGAGCAGCGTTGGCACGCCGCGCGGGTTGACCAGCTTAGCCATGCCGAAGGCGTCTACAGGTGACTGTGACGCGGGCGTGCCCGTCATCATCCACAAGTACGTCTCAGGCCGCAGAACAGATGCCAGCGCTTTCCAACGGTCCGTGTATGGGTTTTTGTAAGCGTTGGCTTCGTCAACGATGACTAGGTCAAACCGTCCGTCATTGACTACTTCCTTGTTGATGATCTCCAGTCCGTCGTAGTTTGTGATGACTATCTCGTAGTCACTCTGGATCATCTCTACGCGGCGCGCGGCCTTGCGATGGTGGGCCACGATGGCGCTGCGGTGAATGACGCTGTTGCTGATGTCGGCCAGCCACGCGCTGTGCATGATCGACACGGGGCAGAGCACGAGCACCCTGCGCACATCGCCGCGCAGCATCAAGTAATCCGCCGCCCACAGAGCGCTGAGCGTCTTGCCCGTCCCCGGCTCGTTGAAGCAGAAGCCCCTGCGGTGCAGCGTCAGGAAGCTCGCCGTCTCCCGCTGGTGCGCCATGGGGGTGTAGCGCCCGGGCCAGTTGTAGGAGCGCATGATGGGGCTGGGCGCAGCCTTCACGCCGAGATTGCGCAGCACGCGCATCTCATCCAGACCCCACGCCACAGCCACCGTGTAGCCACCGTTGGGCAGGCGCTCAACTACCTTGGAGCGCGGGATGACGGTGTACTTCTCCGGCGTGCGCGTGCGGATCAGCACGGCACGGTTGTCAACGATCTCCATCTCAGCGCCCGTTGTCGGCGCGGTTGGCCTTACGGGCGCGTAGCCGCGTGTTGGCCATCGTGCTCTTGCCGCCGGCACGCAGCGGCTTTACGTGGTCGATGTCTTTGCCCGAGCGGTCGATGCCGGCCTTGTCGTACGCCCGTCGAGCGCGTTGGCGCTCGATCTGGTCTTCAGTCTCGCCGCTGGCCTTCTGCAGCGCGTACTTGTGTTTCCAATCACGCTTCTCAGGCATTACCTACTCCTGTGATGTTGAGGGTGATGTTCGCATGAATCGACGGGGCACCAGCCGCACAGCGGCGACTGCCGTGGGTTCCATACGTTGCTGCTCTCGCACGCTAGGATACACGCGGTTCGTTCACGGTACAGCTGCCAATGCTTGTCCGCTTCTTCGCGGTGCATCTTCATCTTCACTAGGTCTTTCTTGAGCGTGAAGATAAGCGCCGACATGACTTTGCGGATGTGGGGGAAATGGGCGAACACGAGCAGCGACATCAACACAAGCTGGTCCCTGTCGGGGTACTTGTTGCTGCCTGTCTTCCAGTCCCCAACCCATGCGGTCAGGTTGTCGTCGTCGACAACAAGAATGTCCGCTATCCCCCGCGCCCATGCATCAGGCGCAAACCAGTCACAGGGTTCGAGGCGCTCATTGACGGCCATCTGGTGCTCCGCCAGCTTGCGCCCGGGCTTTGACAGCATGGCGTCGGCCAGCGCTTGACAGTCTTGGTACGCCACCGGGAACGGTTTGCTCTCGGTGATGTAAAGCTCGATGGCTTTGTGGACCGCGTTGCCGTAGATAGTAGCGGGTGTGTCCTTGCGGGGGTACTTCTTGAGCACCCGCACTTCGTGGTAGCGCCGGGGACAGCCTTCAAAATCCTTGAGCGACGTGTGCGACCAATGCATTAGAACTCCGCAGTATCAATGGCTTGACTGAGCAGCTTGCTGAACTGCGTGACAAAGCGCTCGTCGTTGTTGAGGTTGCTGCCCATCTCGTGCAGAACCGCGTGGGTGATCTCGTGCCACAAGACCTCGTTGCGCTTGGCAGGCGGCAGCGGCTGGCCTGCGTGGGTCGTGTACAGCATGATGGTCTTGATCTGCGAGTAGCACTCGCCGTAGTAACGGCGATGCGACTTGGCAAGATGCAGCGTGTACCGCGACGTGCCAACGGTGATGTGGCGCGGGGTGGGGATGAGTTTGACTTCTTTGGTCATGGTGAAGCTCCTGTAGTTAGCCTTTTGCAAGGCCGTAACGTCGGTGTGCGCCGACTTCCGCTGCCAGAGGAACCCCCGGCATGTACTTTGGCTCTTGCACCATCATGGCAAGAATCCAATCTCTTGCTTCTGCCTTCTCGGCTTCTGGTACTACAACAATCTGTTCGTCGTGCACGGTTCCTACAATAGGATAGCGCGCAGCAGTACGAATCATGCCGTCCGTCATCACGATACGGGCCAGCCCTTGCGTGATGTTGTTGGTAATTTTCCCAGCGTACAGCTTAGTTTCATCTGCGCCGTACACCCACTCTGTGGTGACTCGGTTCTTCTTGCGTACCTTACGCGACTTGAGCCCGGGGTATCGGATGCTCATGCCGTTGGGGAACACGATCTGTTCTTTCCTGAACAGCAGGCACTTGTGCTGATACTCCTGCCCGCCGTACAGCGATTTCTCCAGCAGCTGCGTGCATAGCTCCCACAGCCCCACTACAGGATGCGCCGTTGCACGGTAAATGTCAATGATCTTTTTCGCTGCCACGCAGTGGATGAGAAGCTCCTGAGCCGTACATGTGTGCGGGATCTCCGCCATCGCTGTTACGTTGTCCTCCCAGTCTACGAAGCGCTCGATGTAGTCACGCGTTACACCCAGCTTTTTGGCGAAGTCTTTGTCGTATCGAACCGGCGGAGCGCCCAGAAAACCAACCAGCAGCTGCGCAGCGAACGATGCCCATCCTAGACCGTAGCCCGCACCCAGCAGCGCTGACTTCGCACTTTGCCGAAGATCGGGGTGCGTCTCTTTCGTCATGCCCGGTATGCCAAACATCTGCGCACCAAACATGGCGTAGGCGTCTTGCTTGGACCTGAAGATGTCCAGCATCTCGTCGTAGTCGGCTAGCCACCCCAGCACACGGGGCTCGATCTGCGACAGGTCGCCGACCACAAGCACGTTGCCTTCAGGAGCCATGATCGCCTTGCGCAGGAACGAACCGCGCTTGAGGTTCTGCATGTTGATGGCGCTGCCCTTGGAGGCAGTCCATCGGCCCGTAATGGCCCCGTAGTACGAGAGCGGCACGGGCAGTCTGCCGCGTTCCGAAATCTCCATGAAGCGCTGGGCGCGCGTCCGCTCGGTGGTGGACTTCACCCGCAGGCGCGTCTCGCAGAGCAGCGCCACGTCGCCGTTGTCGCCATTGAGCAGCGCTTGGAACATCGCGTCGTTCTTGGCGAAGGCGAACGTCTTGCCCGTCGGGTTCGGGTTTGTCGGCGTCGGTCGCTTCTTCTTCATGGGCGGCTCGACGCCCATACGCCGCAGCAACTCCGCGAACTTCGGGTTGCTAGCCAGCGCTTCCTCCGGCACACCCAGCATAGCCAGCAGCGCCTCGCGGCTTTCCTTCTCCTCCATCAACGCGTCACTGAGCATGTCCGGGTCAAGCTCCAGCAACGGGCGTGTGTACATCTTCAACGTGATGTCGATCAGGCGAAGCTCGCTCTTGGGGAAGTTCTCCGCCAGACGCTTGTAGATTTCTTCGCAAAGAAAGACATCGTGCTTGCAGTACTCTGCAAGTTCTTTCTCCTCTTCCAGCATCAGCACGCCCATTTTACCGTCAGTGGTGTGCACTGCTTTGCCCTTAGGGGGCAGTCCGAATTCTTCAGCCAGCTTGGCTAAGCTGTTGCCTACCTCTATTCCTCGAAGCGCCCGGGCCATGGACAGCGTGTCGAGAATGAACGCAGGCTCGTGTCCGTAAACCCAAGTCAGCACAGACACATCGAACTGTGCGTTGTGACAGAGCACGGCAGTCGTGCTCCAATCAATCTCGTCAAACACCCTGCGCAGATGAGTGTAGCCCACCCAGCGCGGGGGCTCATCCGAGCCTAGCCAATGCAGCCCAACGCCCCAAGCGCCGAAGCGTTTATCCCGTATGTACTCCTCCGTGGTCATGCGGCGGATCGTGTATCCGTTCTTCGAGTCCCACTTGGTCTCAAAGTCGAGTGTCAGAATCTGTTTGAAAGGAGCACCCATGTTGTTCACCTTTAATGTGCGGTCATCTTTTGTTCGTCCATCATCGCCATGCCGTACGCTTGTGTCGCGGCTCGAAGCATCGCCAGCGCCGCCGCCCCGTCCGTGTGGTGGAGTGGTCTGACGTGCAGTTGCTCCTCCTCGATTTCGTGCAGCATGAACAGCGCTAGCACTTTCGAGTCGTCTGACTGAAGGTAGCAATTCACCAGCTGACGCAGTATCAACTGGAACTCCTGAAGCGCCTCGGGCTGCATGCGCAGCGTCTGGTGCACCAGCGCCAGCAGGTGCACATCCTCCATTCTCTTTTCTTCTTCGGATTGCATCGAGCACCTCTTCCAATTCGTGGAGATTGTCTTCATTGATTACCAAAGACACGCCGCCTGCAGCAGCGATGTCATCAAGCGCTTTTCTTTGTAGCGCTGTCGTGGTGCCCTTGCCTGCTTTGGCTTCTACTGCAACGAAGAAGCCGAGATAGCATATCAGAAAATCAGGTGTGCCTGACTTGCCGTACCCTGTACCTATGGGCATGGCGTAATAGGCTGCGTGCTTTGTCAGCACGTCGCGAATACGCCGCTTTACTTTAGCTTCTGGTGTAGCAGCCATGTGTGTAGGTTCGGGGGAGATGCAGATTCCGCGCCCCCGATTCGCGGTTCAGGTGGTAGCTAGCTGCAAAGCGACGTAGGCTAACTAGCTACCGCGACGAGCGTTCAGATCTGCAAGCCCCCGCAGCGCCGCGCTCTCACCATGCCTACCGGTGTTCTGGTTGAGTTGATTCGCTGGGCGCTGTCTCCAGTTCAATCAACTTCTCAATGTAGTGTTTGGCTTTTCGGAGATCGTCAATACCTCCTTTGTGCTGCCAACGCGAAAGGTACTTGACAGCATTCCCGTCAAAGAACCCTAATCCCCAGTCGTTAATTACGTCCCACGTCTGGTACTTGAATTGTTTGTAGTGACCGCCAGCAACCTGTATATCATTCGCGCTCATCATTCTGCTCCTTGCGCATCTCTTGCGCGTAATACCTCAACTCGACTGTCCGCGCCGCCGCACGCAGGCGGCTGACGCTGGTGGCTTTCATGACCTCGATGGCAATCGCCACGAAGGTCTCGATCTCGGCGCGCTCGTCGTCGCCCCAGCCGATCAGGCCGGCCACCGCAGCCTGCAGGCGCTCGTCGCGCAACTTGGCGACCCGCTCGACAAGATACTCCAGTTCTTCCCTCGGCACCGCCGCGCGCTCGCGCAGCAGGGCGTGCATCCTCGCGGCTTGCACGGCCACGAAGTCGGCATCAGGTCTCGCTCGGCGGGTCATTGGTTGCCTGCTGTACATCTTCGGCGGGCACCTCGTAAGTCACCCAGCGGTGCTTGCACCCGTAGCACTCCCGGCGGCGGACATACCAGCCTGTCTCGTTGCTCTTGCGAGTGTCGAGCACGCGGCTGTTCCATGTGTTGCAGGATGGGCAGGCGCTCATTCTTCTCTCCTGATCTTCGGCAGCGGTGCCCAGCCCATCCAGAAATTGTCTTTACCGTTCCACTTCCCGTAGGCCGCGACACCGCCTTGCCCCAGCAATTGCACCTTGCTACCCACCGGGCAGGTGCTCATCGGTCGCCAGTAGTAGTCGGGGTCGACAGCGGCGGTGCGGGTGCTGTCGGTGCGGGTCACTTCTTCCCCCTTGCTCGGATGATGTCCTGAAACTCTCCGATCAGATCCCAACGACCTTGGGTGTAGTCTCTGGGGGCTACGACATTGCGCTTCAGTTTGAGTAACTCTTTTTCAAGTTCTTCGCGCTCAACTGCGACTGCATGAGCAATGGCCTTCTCGGTAGCTTCTACGGCAGTTTTTAGAGTGTCAGCCACACCTCGGTCATAGCTTTCCGAAATGATCTTCATTAGCTGCTCTCGCATATTGCTCATGTCTTCTTTCCCCTTGCTCGGATAGCTTCAGCGTAATGATCGGGCATCCAACCACTGCAGGAACGCCGACAGTTCAGGATATTTCTTCGTGAACTCCTCGCTGGCTGCTTCGTTTAGCCACTTAACACCATGTTCCAGATCGCCCTGAAGGCGCGACGAATACTCGTCGCTGATCGCCTCGCGCTCGGCTGCGGCACCGGCTTCGTAGGCCATCTTGGCAAATATTTCCATGCGCTTAAGCCAGTCTGGGTTTACATCATCAGAAATTGTCCACCCAGCCTCCCGCGCCAGCTTGATGATCTCGTCGCTCGTCATTTCTTCCTCTCCTGATCCTCTGCGTACCTCTGTTTCCAGTTGAGGTACTTCTCTCGGCACCGTTCGCACTTATCGAGGTCACACTCCCAAGTGAACTCGTCAGGGTCAGCAACGCTGCCCTCTTGCTTTAATGGGGCGAGCCCGAATGGATCGCTCGTCATACCAACGGCCCCATCGCGTCCCACTGTTCCTCGGCCAGCGGTCGGACATAAGTGATGAGGTGCGGGTTGTCTTTGTGAGCCCACAGCGTGGGCTTCTGCTTCAGTACCCTGTCGCGCAGTTCGTTGCGTTGCGCAAGGATGCACTCGGGCCTCATGCACCAGTAGTTGCAAGTGTGCAGATTGCGGTCGTCATTGGTCACTTCTTTCATCCTTTCGGCATCAGGCGGGAACCACGGTGTGAGTTTCATGCTTTCCCCCATTCTTTCGGCGGCTCTGCGAGGCCGCGCCAGGGTAATTCTTTCATCGACATACCGCCGTTGTTTGCAGCGCAATCTGGGTATCTGCTTCCTAAACACCAACGCTTACCATCCCACTTGCGATACCAAATGAGGTCCGGATCTTTAACCTCATACACCCCCGGATACGCCGGCTTAACGTCGGCAGGGAACCACGGTGTCAGTTTCATTTCGTCCATCCTTTCGGCGGCTTTGCGAGGCCGCGCCACGGTAAAGGGCTGACGCCTTTTAAGGTTGCGAGTGCTGCTATCTTTTTGTCAGAGTTACCACCATACCAACGCGTGCCATCCCAGCGGCGATACCATGTACCGGGCGGGAACCGCAC
>Ga0209990_10000938_pt1 | contig 26785 bp, 18 predicted proteins | sample NOAtaG_6_FD_187304 | JGI IMG/M metagenome (GOLD analysis project Ga0209990, IMG submission 187304) | Freshwater lake microbial communities from Lake Erie, under a cyanobacterial bloom - NOAA_Erie_Diel5S_2200h metaG (SPAdes) (version 2) | ecosystem: Environmental > Aquatic > Freshwater > Lake ...
ACAGCAAAACGCCTTTCTTCGTCCAATTCACTTTCAGCGAGTAAAGCTTCGGCATGTGGGCGAACATCTGCATCGCAGATGCTTCCTTTCCTGCCGGGCTGCCAAGGATCAAGATGTTTCGGGTTGGATTAGTAGACAAGCGTGATTGACGATCCATCCCCTCGTGACTCGGGCGATCGTTGTCCCGCGGGTTCACCAGACATAGTGACCTCCTGCCCTATTTCCCGGGACGCCCGCAATCTTGTCATGGAGATAATTCAGCGTGTCGCGATGCTCAGAAAAAATGATCGGTTTGCGCTGTCGACCCGCGGCGTCCCGCATGATCAGCTCGCGAATGCAGAGACCGGCCATGATCGTTTTGCCAGCCCCCGGGTCATCTGCCATCACGAAGCGAAGCGGTTGCTTGTGCTGCATTGACTCGTAGACGGCAGTAATCTGGTGCGACAGCGGATCGACGTTCGACGTATGAACCGCCATCATCGGGTCGAAGAGAAATGCCAGATCGATGGGTTTGGCTTCGCAGGTCAGCTGGAATGCCGCACCATCCCGATCGCTAATCGGAATGACAGCTGCAATGGTGGCAACACTGGCAGATTCCAGGCCAACCGGCGGCAAACCGGGCTTTAGGTCTTCGAGTATCAGCATGGCGGTGGAGGTCTTAGCGTTTCCGACATTTTGTTATGCTTGCAGGACCAGCAATCATGCTCAGGAATTTCATCAGATCCTTCCGTCGAAAGAGCCGGTATCCGTTCGCCGAGTTCTTGTGCATCGGGATTTCTCCAGCTTCTGCTGATGGGCGAACAGTCCCTGAACAACTCCGCGAATGTCGCTTTCTATACCACTTTCACCTCTTTATTGAGTCTCGTCAGCGACCGGGCCACACCGCGAGTGGGTGTTGCCTCCCATCTTTGCTGTAGTCTAGTGCGAATTTCAGAAAAAAAGTAGGCCCCCCCGGGCGTCCCGTGGGACTGCCCTGCTAATCACGTGCAAATCCCACAGCGTTCCGAAACTTCCGGACCATCGCCGCGATGCAGCGGTCGAACGGTCGCCGCCGGGTAGTGTCTGAGCTTTGCTTTGACTTCCTGGCAGTGTTCGAGCATGCGGCCGGCATTGTGAGCGCGTCTGAAACTGGCCGGCGCAGCAAAAAAGCCGCCGGTATTACCAGCGGCTTTCTGCTTCACTGCCTCACCGGACTGTTCCGGTTTGTCAATCGGCGGTCACTTGCCTTTGGACGCTTCCACTGCGGCCTGGGCTGCTGCCAGGCGAGCAATCGGAATGCGTCGCGGAGAACAGCTGACGTAGTTCAGACCGATCTCGTGGCAGAAGTACACGGACTTCGGATCCCCGCCGTGCTCGCCGCAGATCCCGATTTTCAGGTCTGGTCGAGTCGCCCGGCCATCCTGCACAGACGTCTTCATCAGCCGGCCCACGCCGGTCTGGTCGATCGTCTGGAACGGGTCTGCCGGGACAATGTCGTTCTCGGTGTAGTAACCGATGAAGGACTTGTAGTCGTCGCGGCTGATGCCGAGGCAGGTCTGAGTCAGGTCGTTGGTGCCGAAGCTGAAGAATTCGGCGGTCTTCGCGATCTCGCCCGAAGTCATCGCTGCTCGCGGTACTTCGATCATCGTGCCGACCATGTAGTCCACCTGCACGCCCTGCTCTTTGCAGACCGTTTCGGCGGTGTCGCGGATGATCTTCGTCTGGTTGTCGACTTCCGTCTTGTAACCAGCCAGCGGGATCATGATTTCCGGGTGGCAGTCCACTCCGGCCTTCTTCACAGCACAGGCCGCTTCCATGATGGCTCGCGCCTGCATCGCGGTGATTTCCGGGTACACGATCCCCAGACGGCAACCACGATGGCCCAGCATCGGGTTGGATTCCTTCAGTTCGTCCACGCGACGGTGCACCTGTTCTTCGCTGACACCGAAGGTCTTCGCCAGCTTGCCGCCCAGCGTCGGGTCCTCGTGCAGATGATGCTCAGACAGGAACTCGTGCAGCGGCGGGTCCAGCAGTCGGATGGTGACCGGTCGGCTGCCCATCGTGCGGAACAGGTGTGTGAAGTCGTCGCGCTGGAACTTCAGCAGCTTCGCCAGGGCCTTCTCGCGGTCCACCTTGGTGGTGGAGAAGATCATTTCACGCATTTCATCGAGGTGATCGAAGAACATGTGCTCGGTACGGCACAGGCCCACACCTTCAGCACCCAGCGCCACTGAGGCTTCGGCGTCAGCCGATTCCGTGTTGGCTCGGACCTTCAGAGTGCGATACTGATCGGCCCACGCCATCAGCTGTGCGTAGCGACCGTAGATCTCGGACTTTTCCGGAGCCAGTTTGCCCATCAGCACGTCCATGACTTCGGACGGGCTGGTTTCGATCTTGCCGGCAAACACCTCGCCGGTAAAGCCGTCGACGGAAATCCAGTCGCCTTCCTTCAGCACCTTGCCGGCAACGGTCACGGTGCCTGCTTCGTAGTCGATGTTCAGCTTGTCACAGCCGCACACGCAGGTCTTGCCCATCTGGCGGCTGACCAGAGCCGCGTGAGATGAGGCCCCGCCGAACGCCGTCAGAATGCCCTTGGCGACCTTCATGCCGCGCAGGTCTTCCGGGCTGGTTTCCTTGCGGACCAGCACCAGCTGCAGATTGTTGTCGGCATTCCAGCGCTCTTCAGCGTCAGAAGCGTGGAACACGATCTGCCCGGTGGCAGCACCCGGACCGGCGTTGATGCCTTTGGCCAGAAACTGGTCAGCCTTCACGGCTGCCGCCTTGGCGGCCGGATTGAAGATCGGCTGCAGCAGCTGGTTCAGGTCGTCGGCCGGAATACGGCGTTTTTCCAGAGCCGTCTTTGCGTCGATCAGACCTTCGTTCACCAGGTCCACGGCAATGCGGACCGCCGCGAAACCGGTTCGCTTGGCGTTGCGAGTCTGGAGCATCCAGACCTTGCCACGCTGCACCGTGAACTCGATGTCCTGCACTTCCTTGTAGTGCTTTTCCAGAATTCGACCGATGTCGTCCAGCTGTTTGTAGGCGGCCGGGGCATCAGCGCTGAGAGATTCTTCGATGCGCTTGGGGGTGCGAGTTCCGGCGACAACGTCTTCACCCTGAGCATTGATCAGGTAGTCGCCACAGAAGCCAGGCAGACCGACTGAGCAGTTGCGAGTCAGGCCCACGCCCGTGGCACAGTCGTCGCCCAGGTTGCCGAACACCATCGCCTGCACGTTGACCGCTGTACCCCAGTCGTGCGGAATGCCGTACTGACGACGGTACACCAGAGCACGGTCGTTCATCCAGCTGCCGAATACGGCACCGATGCAGCCCCACAGCTGTTCCATCGGGTTTTCCGGGAAATCAATGCCCTTGTGCTTTTTGATGACAGCCTTGAATTCGCTGACGATCTGCTTCAGTGCATCAATGGACAGATCCTTCTCGTGGTCCACGCCGGCTTTGTGACGCGCCACTTCCAGAATTTCCTCGAAGTGGTCGGGGTCATTCTTGGTTTCAGGCTTCAGTCCCAGCACGACGTCACCATACATCTGAATCAGACGACGGTAGCTGTCCCACGCAAAATGCTCGTTGCCGGACTGCTTAATCAGCGCCTGCACGACCTTTTCGTTGATCCCGATGTTCAGTACGGTATCCATCATGCCGGGCATTGATTCACGGGAACCCGAGCGACAGCTGAGCAGCAGCGGGTTGGTCGCATCGCCGAACTTCGCGCCCATGATGGCTTCGGCATTGGCGATGGCTGCCACCACCTGAGCCTGCAGCTCGGGCGGGTACTGCTTCTGGTTCGCGTAGAAATAGGTGCAGACTTCCGTGGTGATCGTGAAACCTGCCGGTACCGGCAGCCCAATGCGGCTCATTTCCGCCAGATTTGCACCCTTGCCGCCCAGCAGCGGCTTCTGAGTGGCGTCACCCTCTGCGCGCCCATCACCAAACGTGTACACGTACTTCATTGAAGGAACCTTGTGAAGAAAACAGGCCACAGGAAAGGCCGCATCAGCCTGCGCGCGGACTGCGCGCACAATCAACGGCTGCCGCCAGCGGCAGAAATTGCAACCGCCACAGTATCAGCGCGGGATTGAAACTGCAAGCTGTCTCAGGTTTGGGTGCCGGACGCAGCAAAAGACGCGAATTTCGCCCCGCAAAACGGGCACACCGCAGCTCGCCATCACCACCCCGTGCCCTTCCGTCAGCACACGCCATTCCACGAAATTGCAATTCCCAGCCGAGAATACTCGCCGCCTCACGTTATCATCAACTGCAGCAGATACTACTTTCCAAGGCCTGTCCCGCAGTCGCCCATTCAGGAGCCACTCACGTGTCAACCGGATCTGACAGCGACGAAACAGGCTTTCAACTGCTGGGACTGCCGGCCGAAGACGACGAATCCGGACAGCGGGCCCGAGCTCCCTTCGAAATGCTGGTCTCGCAGTTCGTCGAAGAGCTGCGGCGGGGAGGACGCCCATCCATCGAACTGTACGCCCGTCGTTTCCCGCCCCACGCCGAAAGAATTCGCGAAGTCTTTCCGGTGCTGGCCATGCTGGAACGAGCACGGCTGGATCGGGAATCGCGCTCCATTCGCCGCAATATGCCCGGCAGCTTCCCTTTTACCAGGCTGGGGCATTTCGAACTGCTGCAGGAAATTGGACGCGGCGGAATGGGGGTGGTCTTCCGTGCAAAGGACCAGACCAGCGGCCACCTCGTGGCCCTCAAAATTCTGCCCTGGCGGGCTGCGGTCGTCCCCGAGTGGGTGGCCAGGTTTGAGTCCGAGGCACGGACGGCCGGCGAAATGCGGCACCCCGGAATTGTTCCCGTCTACAAATACGGTCAGGAAGACGGCTACAGCTATATCGCCATGCAGCTCATCCCCGGAGTCGGGCTGGACCGCGTGATCCAAACACTCGGTCATCAGGGCCGGATCAGTCTCCGGGATCTCGTGGAGAACGCCGGGCTGGCTCCGGTTGAGCCCGCCGCGACGGCAGGCCGGCCCGGATCCGAAGATTCGCAGCTGGGGACAGATTCCTGGGCAGCGTTCACCAGCATCGCCCTGCAGGCTGCTCAGGCCCTGCGAGGTGCTCATCAGGCAGGAGTCTGTCACAATGACATCAAGCCGGCAAATCTGCTGCTGGGCGTCGGGTGCCAGGTCTGGGTCACGGATTTCGGCCTCTCCGGGCACCTCGCCGGACGTGGCGAACGAGCGAAGGAGCCGGCCAGGGCTGCTGAGGAGCAGGAAGGGGGCGGGACCCTGAAATACATGGCACCGGAGCGATTTATCGGCCACACATCAGCGTCGGCAGACTGTTACTCGCTCGGTGCCACCCTCTACGAACTCAGCCTGCAATGCTCGCCGTTCGCCCACGACGATCGTCAGCAGTTGCGGGAGCAGATTCTGAAGCAGCCTCCTCTGCGGCCGCGCGAGCTGTGTCCGGAGTTTCCGGTGGGGCTGGAGACAATCATTCTGAACTGCCTGCAGAAGCGTCCCGAGGATCGATATGAATCGGCGGATGCCCTGATCGCTGACCTGCTGCGACTGGATCGTGGCCTGCGGATCCGCAGTACCCGCCGCAACATCGTGCGGCGCATCTTTGGTGGCTGAGGCCGGCGATCGGTCGAGCCTGGGTGGCAAGGTTTTTGCCGTTTCTGCCTCAGTGAACATTCGGACCCCGGGGGTTTGCGCCGGGGAATCGCCTGATCGGCAGTGTTAACAGTCCGTGCCTCGGCAGGAATCACCGGCGGCGTGCAGGACAACAGCATACGGGGAGACTCAACGAGTTTTGAACCAAATGTTAAAACAAATTGTAAACACAAAACTCGTTAGGTGTTTTTATTGCCGACCAGTCTGTCCTGTAATCTCTGGTGGTTTTGCGGGTTATGAGACATGGCTGGTTTCGGTGCTGCCGGGATGAACGGTGAAATCGTTTTTCCCTTGCTGTTCCGCGTGGCTTTTCATCATCGCAGGTTGTTTTTTCGCAGCAGCCACAAAAAGCCTGGTCGCGGTACACGCCTTGCCCTTGTTGACATGAGGTGAGCGGCATCCTGATGTGCGCCGGGCTCTCGGGCATCGGTGTCGGCAACGTGGGCGGGCCGCCTCGTGTGACTTTACTGGTCGTGATTCTGAAGCGATCTTTTGGGGGGCGAGGCTATGTGGTTTTATGGTCACGGGTTCGGGCTGCGCGCATGGCGCAGTCACGGGGTGAAAGCGTTTCTTTTAATTGGTGCACTGGCTGGCTGTACTGCGATGGTATCGGCACAGCAACCGGTGGCAGCAGTCCCTGTGGTTCAGGCGCCGCCGCTGGTGGCGGACGGTGAGTTTGCAGCAGCGGGGTTTGCCCCGGGTGAGTACCTGGTGCGTGCCGGGCAAAGTATTGGTCCGTGGAACGTCGACCTGGGGAATGTGGGTCTGCACGTCGGGCAGGTGGCTGTACCCGGTCCCGGTATGAATGTCGTGGATCTGAACGGCAACCGCGGGGGCTCGTTGTTTCAGACCCTGCAGCTGCAGCGAGGCACGACCTACACTCTGCGATTTCTGCTGACCGGCAACTGGCGGACCAACCCCACGACGCCGCGTCGCGTGGCTGTGCTGTTTGGCCTGCAGCGGCAGGTGTTCGAAGTTCAGCCACCGGCGGACTGGTCATTCGAAAATCCGCAGTGGCAGGTGATCGAAACCACGTTTACTCCCAGCGCCAATGCTGTCGGGCTGCGGTTTTCGTCTGAAAACCCCGGTGTGCCTGACGGGGCGATGATTACGGACGTTGAGGTTCTGCCGCCGCCCGTGGCTCCCGGGCCGCTGGATGCGGAACCCATTCCGCTGCCGCCGGATCTGGACGATTACGTGATGGATCGGCAGAAAGCTGTCCTGCTCGGGAAAGCCCTGTTCTGGGATATGCAGGTGGGTTCAGACGGCCGCACGGCCTGTGCGACCTGCCACTGGCATGCCGGTGCTGACATTCGCACAAAGCACACGCTGAGCCCCGGCGCTCCGGGCAGTCAGTTCGGTCATCAGACGGACCTCGGTGACGCCCTGGAAGCGAAAGCTCTTGCCGGATTTCGTGGCGTGAATGCTCAGATGCGTCCCGAAGATTATCCGTTCCACCGATTCGCGAATCCGCTGATTCCGGGGGATGAGCCGGGCTTTGTGAACCGCGGAAATCCCGTGATTTTTGACACGCTGGAAGTGCATGGCTCTGCCGGAATTCGAAAAGCGAAGTTCAAGGGCATCATCCCAGGCAGTGCCGTTGATGAGATCCTCGTGGGTGCCGATGATGACGACATTTTCAACATTGATGGAGCAAATGTGCGGCAGGTGACTGGCCGTAATGCTCCGACATCGATCAATGCGGTCTTCTTCGATCGAACCTTCTGGGACGGCAGAGCCAACAATTACTTTAACGGGGTGAATCCATTTGGTGACCTTGATCCCGATGCTCGCGTGCTGAAGGTCGACGCCAGCGGTCGCCTGCAGCGGGTGCGAATTCTGCTGCGGAATGCCTCACTGGCTTCTCAGGCAGTAGGCCCGGTCAACAGTTCTGTCGAGATGTCCTGGATTGCTCGCGAGTTCCCGGATGTGGCTCGCAAGCTGTTTTCCCTGCGACCACTGGCCCTGCAGCAGGTGGACAGCACAGACAGCGTGCTTGGTCTGTGGGTGGATTCCAGTGGTCGTGGTCTCGACGCTGAGAAGGCCGGCTATGCACGACTGGTCCGTGAAGCGTTTCGACCTGAGTGGTGGTCTTCTCAGGAAATTACGTCCGGTGGCTACACTCAGATGGAGGCCAACTTTTCGCTGTTCTGGGGTTTGTCGCTGATGCTGTATCAGTCGACTCTGGTCTCTGACCAGGCCCCTTATGATCAGTTTGCAAAGGGTGACATGAACGCGCTGACACCCAAAGCCAAAGAAGGTCTGCGGATCTTCCTGAATGAGGGCAAGTGCATCAACTGCCACGGCGGTCCGCAGTTTGCGGGAGCACTTGTGAACGAAGTGCGTGGTGCCGCAGGTGAGGGCCTGATTGAATTCATGCCAATGGCTGTCGGTGCTGCCTTCTACGATGGTGGATTCTACAACATCGGCGTGCGGCCCACGGCAGAGGATATCGGTGTGGGGGCCAGCCATCCGAAGTTCGGACCGCTGTCGTACAGCCGTCAGGAACAGCAGGGACGCAATCCGGACGAACGAGTGATCGTGAGGCCCCGTGATCGTGTGGCTGTGGATGGTGCTTTCAAGTCGTCCACCCTGCGAAATATCGAACTGACGGGACCCTACATGCACAACGGTGGCATGAAGTCACTGGAGGAGGTCGTGCAGTTCTACACTCGCGGTGCCGACTTTGAGCGGACCAATCGGCGAGATCTGGATCCCGATGTTGGCGGGATTCCTGAATTGCAGGGTAACCCGGAGAAGATTTCGGCGGTTGTCGAATTCATGCTGCATCTCACGGACCCGCGGGTCAAATATCGCAAGGCCCCGTTCGATCATCCCGAATTGGTACTGCCACAGGGCGTGTCGGGAGTCGTGGATGGATTTTCTCGCGACATTCTGTACCTGCTGCCGGCAGTCGGTCGGGATGGCGGAGCCCCGTTCGGAACCTTCGAGGATGCTCTGAAATACGGTTTCCCGCTGGAACGCCTGAATCAGACGCAGATGATCGCTCCGGAATCCACTGGCCGACGCATGCAGCCGGTCGCTGGTGAGCCTGTTATTGACGTCGGGGTCCCTCCGGGCGACGTAAAACCGCCAGTCGTGATTGATCCCGCTGCCGAGCCGGTTGCCGCAGATCCTGCGGTGGTGGACCCGGCTGCAGCTGACCCAGCTGCAGTGGATCCGGCTGTTGCGGATCCGGCAGTTGCGGAGCCCGTCGCCGCGGATCCGGTTGTGGCAGAACCGCTGCCGCCAAAGCTGCCTGCTGGTGTCTGAGCGGCTGACGATGCGAAGGATTCTTTTGGGGAGGCTGACACGCTCAGCCTCCCCTTTTGCATTTCCCCCCGGAACTCGCCCCTGAAAACTCAGATAGTCTTGCTTTTCTGAGGGTTGGCGGTGGAGAATAACGGGCAGCGGTCGGCGGATGCGCCGGCAGGTCTGCAGCGTGCTGGAAATGGGGGCAGGCGATGGTCGGACTCGGGTTGCAGCAGAAGCTGTCGGTAGTGGTGTCCCGGCTGGCAAAGGTGCGGGTCCTGCGGCATCAGACTCGGGTCTGGCTGCTGCTGCTGATACCTGCCGCAGTGCTGGTGCTGTTGTTGCCCCTGCGGGCCGATTCTTTTCGTCCTGAAATTCCGGTGCTGCTCGGCACAACGCTGCTCGGCATTCTGATTGCCAGGCTGATGGTCCGGCAGCCCTCTCTGGCAGAAGCAGCTCGACTTGTTGAGCAGCGTGACAATGGGCTGCAGGACGTTGTGCTGACCGCTGTGCAGGTGCTGTCCCAGTATCCACCGCCCCGGACCGTGCTGGCACAGATGACTGTTCAGGATGCGGATGATCTGGTGCGACAGCGTGACTGGTCAAAGGTGGTCCCTGCCGGGCAGATCCTGAAATGGTCATTGCTCAGTCTGCTGTCCTTTCTGTTACTGGTATCCAGTGTCACAGCCGCCAGTCACTACGGTCGTCGTCTGCTGCCCGCGAAACCGCATGCGGATGCCGATCGGGGCACCACGGAACAGGCAGCTCAGGCTGTACAGGAGCTGGTGGTGGAGCCTGGCGATACGGAGCTTGAGCAGGGTGCGGCGCTGACAGTGGTGGCGCGTTTTCCCGGTCCCGCACCGGAAAAAGTGGTGCTGGAATTTGCCGGTGTGGATGCAGCTGCCCGCCAGGTCTCTATGAGTGAGACTGTTGATGCCGGTGTGTTTGCGGCTCGGCTGGAAGAAGTCGCCGTCAGTGGCGTTTATCGAGTGCTTTATCAGCAGCAGCTGGCTGCGCAAGGTCAGCCGCAACGCTCTCGGGATTTTCAGGTGACGACATTTGTTCGTCCCAAACTGGAACAAATTGACGCTGAAGTGACTCCGCCGACGTGGTCCGGGCGTGATGCAGAAACCATCGAAGATGTCGTCCGCCTCACGGTAACTGAAGGGTCTCAGGTGCGCCTGCTGCTGCGCCTGAATAAGCCTGTGGTACAGGCTGAATTGCGACCGGCCAGCGGCCCGGCGATTCCTCTGACGGCCATTGCTGCCGACGGTCTGATCGTTCAGACACAACTGGTTGCCACTGCCAGCGCTGCATGGACTGTGCATCTTCAGGATGCCCAGGGGCGGACTCCCGCAGATCAGCAGCAGTTCTCCATCCGGGTTGTGGCCAACAAACCGGCTGTGATCAAGCCAGCATTCCCGGGGCGTGACGTGAATGTGTCACCGCTGCAGGAGTTTGTTGTGGAAGGCAAGGCCACAGACGACTTTGGGCTGGTCAATTACGGTCTGGAGTATTCACTGGCTGGGGGAGAAAGTCGCGAAATTTCGCTGTTTCAGACGTCCCCTGATGGCTCGCCGGTCACAACTGCTCAGTTGCAGCAGCTGATCGATCTGGAGTCCCTGTCAGCTGCTCCGGATGATATGGTGACGTACACCTTCTGGGCTGAGGATCGTGCGGCGGACGGATCGGTACGGCGGGTCTGGAGCGACCTGTTGTTTGCCGAGGTGCGGCGGTTCGAAGAGATCTTCCGTGAAGACCAGCAGGGGGGGCAGCAGTCAGGCGGACAGCCGGGGCAGCAGCCCGGTCAGGGGCAGCAGGGCCAGCAGGGCAGCCAGGTGGATTCGGCACTCGACCTTCAGAAACAGATCATTTCAGCGACGTGGAATCTGCAGCGGCAACTGCCGCTGCTGCAATCGGCAGGGACGCTGCAGCAGGATGTTGAGACCGTGGCACAGTCTCAGCGGCAGGCGATTGAAGTGCTGCAGCAGTCGTTGTCTCAGGGACCGCAGGAGCCTCAGATTGCGGCACTGGCCGAACAGGCTGTCCGGGAAATGACCGCTGCAGCAGAACAACTGACAAAAGCTGCGACCGATGCATCCGGCCAGCAGTTGTCGCAGGCACTCCCGCTGGAAAAGAAAGTCACTCAGACACTGCTGCGCATGCGCGCCGCTGAATTTCAGGTCCGACAGCAACAGCAGCAGCAACAGGGACAACAACAGCAGCAGGGCCAGCAGAATTCCGCGTCGCAGCAGCAGTTGCAGCAACTGGAACTGGATAACGAACGCAACCGCTACGAGTCTCAGCAGCAGCCAGGACAGCAGCAGGACGATCAGCAGCAGACTGAGCAGCAGCGAGAGCAACTGCAGGTGCTCAATCGGCTGAAAGAACTGGCTCAGCGACAGCAGATGGTGAACGAACGCCTGAAACAACTCGAAAGTGAGCTCCGAACGGCAAAGACGGAAGCTGAGCGCGAAGAAATTGAACGTGAGCTCAAACGGCTGCGTGATGAACAGAGGGAGATGCTGCGTGACGCTGATGAACTTGCGGAACGCATGCAGCAGTCTCCGGAAGCACAGGAACAGCCTCAGCAGCAAATGCAGCAGCAGATGCAGGAAGCACGCAGCAATATGCAGAGGGCGACCAGTGCCATGGACGAAGGCAGGCTGGCTGAGGCGATTGCCGAAGGTACCAGGGCCGAACGTCAGTTTGATGAATTGAAAGAAGAATTCCGCAATCAGACGTCGTCTCGCTTCGACGAAGCGGTACGTGATCTGCGGGATCAGGCGCGGGAATTGACGGAAAAGCAACAGCAGCTGGCTCAGCAGTTGTCCGGCCGGAATCCTCAGCCGGACCAGCCCGCGGATCCTGCGGATTCCCCGAAACGCTCTGCCGAGGTCGGTGGTGATTCAGATCCGCCCAGTACAGCCCAGCGACCATCCCTGCGATCCGAGCGGAATCGTGAGCAGGTTGAACAGACCGTGAAGGAACAGCGCGATCGACTGAACCGTGTGCTGGACCAGTCAAAACAACTGATTGAACAGGCCGAGCAGACCGAGCCGCTGCTGTCGGATCGATTGTATGAAACCCTTCGTGATGTGAAGGATCTGAAACCGGAGGAGGCTCTTGAGGCGGCCGAAATGCTGGCCGAGCGAGGTCTCTGGCCACAGACTCAGGAGGCCGAACAAATTGCTCGCAAAGGCCTTGATCGGCTGCGTGAGGGGATTGAGAACGCGGCAGATTCGGTGCTGGGAAGTGAGGCAGAATCGCTGCGGAGGGCGCAGGCTGAGCTGCAGCGGGCGTCCGAGCAGCTGTCGGACGAATTACGGGCGGCTCAGGGTCAGCAGCCGGGCGAGGGGCAGCAGCCGGGCGAAGGTCAGCAGCCAGGCGAAGGTCAGCAGCCGGGTGAGGGCCGGCAGCCAGGCGAGGGTCAGCAGCGAGGTGAGGGTCAGCAGCGAGGTGAGGGTCAGCAGCCGGGTGAGGGTCAGCAGCCGGGCGAAGGCCAGCAGCCTGGCGAGGGTCAGCAGCCAGGCGAAGGCCAGCAGCCGGGTGAGGGTCAGCAGCCGGGCCAGCGTGGTGGTCAGGGCGGCCGGCCGCAGGGATCGTCGCTGCGGGAAGGCGGTCGGGAAACAGCCAGCGGAGTGGCCGGAAATAATCGTCCCGGAAGACCTCTGACAGGTGAGGATTTCACCGAGTGGTCAGATCGGCTGCGGGAAGTTGAGGAGATCCTGGATGATCAGGAATTGCGAAGCCGAGTCGCTCAGGTACGGGATCGAGCTCGGGCCATGCGGGCCGAATTTCGACGCCATGGAACTGAGCCTCAGTGGGATCTTGTAAAATCCCAGCTGCTGGGCGAACTGCAGCAACTGGAACAGCGAATCGGTCAGGAGCTGCTGCAGTTGCAGTCGGATCGAGCGATGGTGCCCATTGATCGGGATGCTGTGCCGGAAGAGTATGATGCGGCTGTGCAGCGATACTACGAATTGCTGGGTCAGAAAAAACGGACCCGGACAACGCCGAAATAACACCGATCCCCCCCGCAGCCTGGGCTTTAGTCCGAGTACCTGTGCAGGTCTCATAAGAACTGCTATGCCAGGCGTGCCCGTTTCATCGCTTCAGAAAATCGTCTTTGCGATAACCGAGGTAAACTGTCGTGGACGGGTTGGCCTGCAGCCATTCACCCCAGGTTGTCCGGGTATACTGCACGTCTTTCAGTGGCAAGTCGGCAGAATTCTGAGGGTACATCTGCTCGTTCAGTCGCAGCAGCATTTCCCCATTCTGGAAACCACCGGTCTGCACTGTCAGAGTATCACCTTTGTCTGCACCCAGCACACGCACACAGTCGGTCCGGTCGCAGTAGGTAATGCAGACCGGGAACTCGGTCTGATTCTCGTTGACCACATGTGACTGCATGTGTTTGAGGGCACTGATGAGATAGGCCCGCACGGTCTCGCCAACGACGACTCCGACCACCCGTTCATCCGCCGGAATGTCGACCTCTTTGGCGAGATAGATCACGGGATCCAGGACGGGGGGAATGATGAACGGAGTATTCATCATGGCGTCGACGGAATCGGGATCCGGCAGCATCGGGTGCGGTGGCGGTGGCAGCATGGTGGGGTCGGCTGTATCGCAGCCGACTGCAACAAATATGGACGCCAGTGCCAGCCCCATGCGATATTGCAGGGGGATTCGAGTCCTGTCGGTGATCCGGTCAATAAGGTATTTCATTGGGAAGTTCTTCCTCGGTCGCGAGGAACTCCAGGGACAGCCAATACCTCCACGGATAGCCCTCCGCGGCCCTCAGAGCACCGATCAGTGGCAGGATCATCGTCAGGATGCCGAGCACAGCCAGCATCGGGACGCCAACGGCGACGAATACCAGCATACCTGAAACGAGTCCGTAAATCAGGCTGCTGATCATCCAATTGATGATAATCCGGCCCTGCAGATCGACCAGTCGGGACTGCTGGCGTCCGACGATCCACATCGCAATCGGGGCGACAATACCGGCGCCGGTCCACCAAAGCATCTGGGAAAGATGCATCAGAGCACACCATGCATTGACGCCAATACCGCAAATCCGCTCACCGTCAGTGCCGGTGACGGCCGTGAGGATTTGCTCTTTTGCTCTTTCGAACTGTTCAGCTGTCAGCGTACCTGCCACCTTCAATGCGTGCAGGCGCTCAATTTCGTCGGCGATCATACTTCTTCCCTGAGAAGACACGTGGTGCGTTTCAAGGTGTTGGTGCTGTTCATGGGGGCATGAGGAATACTAGGGAATACCCGCGTGATCTGCGATATGAAAACCGGAATTCGCGCCGTTTGAGATGTTCCACGGGGAAAAGCGGGGTAGTTCTGCGGGAGTGTTGCCAATTTGGTATTCCTCAGGCAACAGCAGCAGTGTGATGGAAAACAGTCACTTCTGTGCGTGGTGGCAGGGTGGTTTGGGGTGATTTTAAGGATTTTGCTGATTTTCCTTATCGAGATGTCTTTGGTGGGTCGATAGACAGTGAAGAGATCCCGCTTTTTCGGGATTTCGCGTGTTCTTTGGCAAATCGTGATGAAATCAGGATCAAGTGCGATCTGGCGGGTGGGGATTTGCGTCAGGCGCCCTGAATGCCGGTGAATTTTGTTCACCAGGCAGTCTGGGGTCTTGACAGTAAGTTGAATCGCAGCCTAAGCTTGTGGCGTAACTTCACCCCTCGCAGGGGCTCAGTTTCTGTCCAGGAGCATCGATCGTGACCAAAAAAGAGATCGTTAAGGCGATTTCAGATGAGTTGGGTCTGACGCAGCTGACGACCAAAGAAATCGTTCAGAAGACGTTTGACGCGATCATTGATACGCTGGTCACGGACCGTCGCATCGAACTGCGAAACTTTGGTGTGTTTGAGGTGCGGATGCGGGCAGCTCGCAAGGCCCGTAATCCTCGTACCGGCGGACAGGTCGAAGTGCCATCGAAGTTTGTTGTGACATTCAAGCCGGGCAAGGAAATGGAAGCTCGTGTGCTTGAGCTTGAGCGTCAGGAGCATGAGAGGGCGTCTGCAGCCAGTGTTGCCAGCCCCGCCAATTCACCAGCTCGCCCTGGATTCTGATTTCATCGCGATGTTCGGCTCTGTGTCGAACGCCATCGGACATCTCAGACCACTTCCTGTTACTGTGGCAGCCGCCGACTTCGAGCGGCGGTGGATGTGTCCAGGGAAGGACGAAGCGATGAAGATGCGTAGTCGACTGATGGTGGGGATGCTGCTGGCCTGCACGGCAATGGGTTGTGCCATGCCGATCTGGAGCCCAAATCCCGACGTGCGAGCGCGGCAGCTGATCTATCAGTCAGAAAGCCTCCGCCATATTCCGGAGATCTGGGAGCGAATCTGGATGCTGGATCAGCCGGACCATGCAACTCCGTATCGCGTGCATGGCGGCGTGATCTGACAGCAGATTGCGGAGTGTTGGGCCGGCGACAGCGTGTTCAGCCGGCCTCGTTCCGCGCGCCACACAATTCTCGCTCAGCGAATTTCTCGCAGACGCGGACGTGTGTCGTCATCCAGCCCGGAAATTTCCGCCTGCTCAGCTCGAATCTGTTCGGTTGCTGCTGCACCCGGCTGCAGGGACAGTCGTGTGCCGGCAACATCGATCTCGCTGATTCGATAGACCCGCACGTCCCGATCTGAGCCGCTCGACTGTCTTTGCAGAGTCGGCACGAATGCCGGCAGCAGCCCCGAGTTGCGGTTGCGCGGGGCCGACCGCTCTGCGGGTCGCGAGTCTTCACGCAGCAGGACCGTGACTTCCGGCGTTTGTGGATAGTGCAGCACCAGTTTCAGTGAGTTCCCAGGGTCGCCGGTTGCCGGTGAATTCAGGCTGGGTGAAAAGCTGACCTCCACTCGGTCCTCCAGATCCCTGTGCCCCGAATACTCAAATCTTCTTGCCCCGTCCGAGATGGATGCCTCCGCGTCTGCCAGTTTCCAGCCTGGAGCGGCAGCGACAGAGATTGAGCTGGTGCGTCCCACGATTCGGGGGACTGCGGTCAAGGTCGATGCCAGCTGCTCGGATGCCGCTGCCGGCAGATTCTCTGAGCCCAGCAGCTTCGCACACAGCAGCAGTGCCGGTATCGGGATCCGCTGCACCATCTCACGTTCGTCCAGCAATTTGCTGAGCTGCTGACGATCACCGGAATGGTAATAGAGCGAGGCCAGTGCGACCGAGCTCTGCTCTGTCTCAAGTTGCTCGTCCACATTGCACAGAATCAGCTCTTCAGCGGCCGTGTAGCGACGGTGCCGGCCCAGAATCCAGGCACACACAAGGTTGGCCTCCCAGTTTCGCGTGGAGTACTCAAACGCAAGTTGCGCCGTTTCCGGAGCCTCCGGATCGCGGCGACTTTCCTGTATCAGTGACAGATTCGCCATGCTGCTGGCCAGCATGTCATCCTGCCGGAAATGGCCGCGACCTATTTCCGTCAGTCTGCGAAATGTTTCGGCCGCCGCGTCCGCATCGCCGAGCTGCTGCTGAGTTCTGGCGAGGTAATACCAGTACGGCGGATAGCACTCCATAAACCGTTCCAGTCGCTTCAGGGAACGCAGCCTGACGTCCGTTTTTTCGATCGCCATAGCTTCCGTCAGCTGGTCGAGGTCCTGGTCACGCAGCAGCCAGCGGTCCGGAATGTTGTTTTTCCGGCTCAGTTTCCAGAAGCTGTCCAGAAAGGATGACGAACGAGTCATCAGGGACTGAAACTGAGTCTTCTCGACCTGCCAGAGATCCGAATCTCGTCGGAGTTGGTTGTTGCGATAGTCCCACCAGCTTGAGGCGCCTGTCTGGATCACTGAGCCGACCTGCCCCGTGGCGGCCTGGGCCCCCATCACAAACAGGTCCGTGCCCATCTTTCGCTGCACGCCGCGACGGAATCCCTCGGTGATCACCGTCCGCTCGCGATCGCTGATTTCCACCATCCCGATTTCGTCCAGGATCGAGCGATACAGCGCGATCACCTCAGGGTCATCAATCTGATTCAGGTCGATGTTGTTCAGAATGCGCTGCTGCTCTTCATACAGCACCTGCTTGGTGCCCGTCCGGCGAATGCGGTGCAGCGCCGCTCGGCAGTAGTTCAGTGTCACCGCCGTTTTCCGACGCACGATGTCCATCTCGCGACTGGCTGAGTCCTCCCGGGAGTCTCCCGGCAACTGAGCCATACAAGTTGGGGCGGCCAGCGTTTGCTCCAGCAGCACCGCCATCAGAAATACGAAAACCGGTTTCATGGTCACACGCCACTGACCGAAACAGCTGCCACTGCCGCACTGCATGGCAATCCTGTCCAGGCCACCCGCCCGGACTTCAGTCACTCGACTGAATGCGACAATTTGCAACTGCTTCTGACCAGCTGTCGACAATCCATCCATGAATGACGCAGCCGTACATCCTGCATACTTTCATCAGATTTCCCGAAGACAATGACAAATCGGATTTGTCTGAAAGTTCGGGCGACAGACCTGGCGAAAGGTTGCGTCACGAAGACTGCGGGGACTGCAGAAAATGCAGCTGTCCTGGTGGTTCCGGCAAAATCTGCCGATGCGAGTTACTGCCCGGACTCCGCCCGCTGCAGCTCCTGAAACCTGCGGCGAATACCCGTGACCTCACCGAGTGTCAGCCAGACCGTCCAGCGCATGTCAAAGCCAGGCGTCACGGCAATTGTGTCAATCGGGGCAAAGTATGAGCAGGCTCCAGCCGCAGCAGACCCCTGTCCGGCACGATAGCACGTCAGCTGAGACGCTCGCGGTACATAACATCCCAGGCCCCAGTCCTCGCCATTCAGCAGCGCAACCCAGTGTTCGGTCATCGGCAGGTATTCGTTGGGCCAGCCGGGAGTCCGAAAGTGCAGGGCTGCGTCGGTCCAGGGGCGATCACTGGTGCAGACCGCCAGCCGCGAATACTCAGGCCCCGTAAACACCGCCGGCAGCTCCTGATGTCGCGGCTGATGGGAGACTGTGCCATGATACTGAAAGCGATAGTCTATCCGGATCAGCTCCTGCTGCAGCGCGACCTTCTGCGTCATTACGGCGTCCGCAATGTCTGTTCCGGCGGCCCAGTGCACCGGATTCCAGCGCCACGGACGGCCGTTCCAGTCCGAACCGTCCTCGTCACCATACCACGACTGCTGGACCAGCCGGCCGCGGTCAAACGAATTCACCACACTACGCTCGCCACCCGGCGGACTGATCCAGCCAATGGCGCCGCCGGAACTGCGCAGCAAGCCCACGCGAAAACTGCGATTTCCCAGCCAGATCCAGTCGTCCGTCGACTGCTGCTCTGTTCCTGCATCAGTGCCCCCCAGTGCAGTCAGCCCCGCAGCCGCTGCGCCAGCCAGCAGGCTCAGTGCCCGCCGGCGACGAAGTGCAATACGGCTGGCTCGCACTGAGCACCCCGGTTGCTGTGCCACAGGCGTCATTTGCGAGTCAGCACATCGCGGCCGACCCACGGACGCAGCACTTCAGGCACCACGACAGTCCCATCCTCCTGCTGATAGTTCTCCAGCACGGCAATGATGGCACGAGCACAGGAGATGGCAGTGCCGTTCAGTGTGTGCACGTACTGAGTCCCCTTGCGCTCCTGACTGCGACAGCGAATGTTCAGCCGTCGAGCCTGATAGTCGGTGCAGTTCGAAGCACTGGTCACTTCGCCATATTCCCCGCGACCCGGCATCCAGGCCTCAATGTCAAACTTGCGATACGCCGGGCCACCCAGATCACCCGAGGCCGTATCGATCACGCGATAAGGAATCCCCAGTGCCTGGAAGATCTCCTCCTCAATCCGCAGGATCTCCTGATGCAGGGCATCCGAGTCCTTCACATCCGGACCGGCGTACCCGAACATCTCCACTTTCGTAAACTGATGCACGCGGTAGATGCCCCGCGTTGCCCGGCCAGCGGCACCCGCCTCCGTCCGGAAACAGTGCGACAGCCCCGCATACTTCAGTGGCAGCACCGACTGCTCAAGCGTCTGGTCCTTCTGGATGCCCCCCAGAGTAATCTCGGCGGTGGCCACCAGGCTGAGATCCGTGTCGGCTACGGAATAGATCTGAGTTTCGCTGCCGCGCGGAGTGAAACCGATGCCTTCCAGCACGGAATCACGCGCGAGGTCCGGAGTTGTGAACAGGGTGAAGCCCTCGCCCCGCAGCTTCGTCAGGGCAAACTGCACCAGAGCCATTTCCAGCAAGACGGCGTCGTTCTTCAGGAAATAAAAGCCTGATCCGGCCACACGAGCCCCGGCTTCGAAGTCGATCAGATCAAGGCCCGCTGCCAGCTCCACGTGATCCTTCACCGGAAAGGAAAACTCCGGACGACGACCCCAGACGCGAATTTCCCGAGCATCGGCTTCACCGCCGATCGGAGCTTCCGGGTGGGTCAGGTTGGGAATCCGCGCCTGCTCAGACCGCAGCTGCTCTTCCACAACCCGCAACTGCTCATCAATCGCAGACACCTCGTCCCGCAACACCTTACCCTGCTCAATCAGCGCCGGACGCTCATCCGCCGCGGCTTTCGGAATTCGAGCCGACACGTCCTTCTGCTGACGCCGAATCTCATCACCACGCACGATCAGCGCATTGCGCTGGTCCCGCAGACGGATCACAGCATCCACATCGGCCTGCACACCGCGTTTTTTACAGTTCTCGACCACTTCGTCGCGATGATCGCAGATAAACTGCAGATCCAGCATGAGCTCACTCCCGGAACATCAGATTTCAGAATTGTTCAACACCCGCAGCGGACTTCCCACTCAGCGGCCCGGACGCACCGTCGCCAGCTCCTGCCACAGACAGGCACTGGCCCGGGTTCCCCGGTGAAAGTCCTGCAAATGGATGTGTTCATCAGGGCTGTGCAGATTGTCCGAATTCCGCCCCCAGCCCAGCAGCAGAGTATCGATTCCCAGGATCTGTTTGAAGCTGAGTACCACCGGAATGGAACCACCCTCCCGAAACAGCACCGGAGGCTGCCCAAAAGCTGTCTCCACCGCCCGTTTCGCGGCAACCAGCCAGTCACTGGTCGGGTCAAACACAAAGGCCTCACAACCATGGAATCGCCGAAATTCAAACTCAATTCCCGCCGGACAGTGAGCTCGCAGAAAGGACTCCAGACCGTCCAGCACCTTCTGCGGAGTCATCCGCGGCACAAGACGACAGGTGATCTTCGCCATCGCCCTGGAAGGAATGATTGTCTTCGGACCCTCACCCGTGTAACCGCCCAGTATTCCGTTGATGTCACAGGTCGGACGAGCCGTCCGCCGTTCCAGTGTTGACCAGCCCTGCTCGCCAAACACCGCTCCGCTGCCAACCTCCTTCAGGAAATCAGCTTCCGAAAACGGCAGGGCCGCATAGCCGGAACGTTCTTCCACCGTCAGATCCACAACGTCATCATAAAATCCCGGAATCTGCACTCGACCATCCGGCCCAATCAGTGCTCCGCACATGCGAGTCAAAGCATTCACGGGATTGGCAATACTGCCACCGTAAACCCCGCTGTGCAAATCCTTCGACGGCCCGCGCAGGCGAACTTCAGCCGCCACGATTCCCCGCAGACCACAGGTAATGGCCGGTATCCCGTCACCATACTGACTGGTGTCGCTGACCACCGCGACATCCGCCCGCAAAAGCTCGCGATGAGACTTCAGAAAGTCGTCCAGATGCACACCGCCACACTCTTCCTCACCTTCAATCAACACCTTCACATTCAGCGGCAGGCCACCGTTCACCTGCATCCACGCCTGAATGGACTTCAGGTGAGTAAACAGCTGGCCTTTGTCGTCGGTGGCACCACGAGCATACAGGCGACCATCCCGAATCGTCGGCTCAAACGCCGGTGTCGTCCACAAATCCAGCGGATCCGGTGGCTGCACGTCGTAGTGCCCATAAATCAGCACAGTCGGCAGTGTCGGATCCACCAGCCGCTCGCCATACACAATCGGATGCCCCGCCGTCGGATAAATGGTGGCCTGCAGGCCGGAGTCCGTCATTGCCTGCAACACCCAGCTGGCACAGGCCTGCATCTGCGGAGCATAAGCACTGTCGGCACTGACGCTGGGAATCCGCAGAAACTGACACAGCTCGCTCAACGCTGTGTCCTGACGAGCGGTAAGAAAATCAAGGATCTGCTGCATGTCCGAAATCCGAAAAGTACGACGATGGCCGGGGATTTCCTCAGAATTAAGCAGTTTATCATAACAGCCCGCAGGAATGCTGACAGTCCCACAAACCCCGGAATCATTTTGCAGACTGACGCCGAAAAGGTATCGTTTCCTTTGAATGTGCCGGCAGATTTCAGAAAATCGACCGTCTCACCCCGCCCCTCTGTCCCCGATTGTCCCGACAGGACCCGTCCCGAATTTCGGAGCTCCGTTCCATGCTGCGTACGCTGCTGATCCCCGCTTTTCTCGCAGTTTTTTGCTGCAATCACCTCAATGCCTCTGACTGGCCCCAGTGGCGCGGACCACTCAGAAATGGCCAGTCCACAGAAAAACTGGCGTCGCATGACTGGGAAACCAGCCCCCCGAAACTGCTGTGGACCACAGAAGGCTTCGGGGGCGGTTACGCCAGTGTCGCCGTCGTCAATGACGTGCTCTACACCGTCGGAAACCTCGAAAATGGCCAGGCTGTACTCGCAGCAAGCGCCAAAGACGGCAGCATCCTCTGGAAACAGCCGGTCACCGATGCGAATCCCAAACACTCCTACGAAGGCTCACGCTGCACCCCCACCGTCGTCGGTGAACTGCTCTATGTCATCACCTCCGATGGATCCATCGCCTGCCTGAAAACCGACGGCGGGGCCATCGTCTGGCAGCGAAAATTCAGCGACTGGAACGGCAAACTGATGTCCGGCTGGGGCTTTTCCGAGTCACCGCTGGTGGATGGTGATCGCGTCCTGTGCACGCCCGGCGGAAATGAGGCCCTCGTCGTTTGCCTCAATCGAATGACCGGCGAAGAAATCTGGAAATGCAGCAGCTCCTTCGAAGGTGGTGCCGGCAAGGATGGTGCCGGATACTCATCCATCGTCACCTCAGAATCTCTCGGCATCCCCCAGTACGTTCAGCTCACCGGTCGCGGACTGATCGGAATTGATGCCAAAACAGGCAAACAGCTGTGGACATACAATCGCGTCGCCAATGGTGTCGCCAATATCCCCACTCCAATTGTCGACGGCAACTTTGTGTTCGCTTCAACCAGCTACAAAACCGGTGCCGCACTGGTGGAACTGAAACGCGACGGTGACAAAATCATCGCCGAAGAAAAATACTTCCTCGAAGGCCAGACCTTCAATAATCATCACGGCGGCATGATTCTGCACGAAGGACACATCTACGCCGGACATCAGCAGAATGAAGGGTTCCCCACCTGCGTGAAAATGCAGTCCGGAGACATTGTCTGGGGAGGTCGTCTGCGAGGACCTGGCAGCGGGTCTGCTGCCATCCTGTTCATCGATGGCCACCTGATCTTCCGCTACCAGAACGGAATCGTCGCGCTGATCGAAGCCACCCCCACAGAATATCGTCTCAAAGGCAGCTTCAAACCGGATTACCAGGAAGGCGCCAGCTGGGCACACCCCGTCGTCGTCAACGGCAAACTGTACCTGCGGGAACAGAACAAGCTGATGTGCTATCAGGTTGGTCCGTGAACCGGGAGTGCAGTGGAAATGTCAGGAGCCCGGCAAATGCCGGGCTCCTTTGCGTTCACAACCACACCACTTTCAGAACTCACCCATCACTTCGCCGCCCTGCGTCGTGCCGGCAGCCTGCCACAACTGAATGGAAATGCTGTCCGAGAAAAAGCGGACACTGCCGTCACACAAAGCCGCCTGCACGCCACCGGTGTGACGACTGCGAGCTCCCTGGCGACGATTGAAGGGACTGGGCAACGCCGCAGATGCTGTCTGACACGGAGCATTCAGGACGTTGCCTGTGTTGCACCAGGCCCCCGTCATCACGTCCGGATCACGGGCATTCGGACCGTACAGAGTAATGAATCCGCTGGCCCCGCCCCACCAGGCAAATCCGCGAGCATCCAGACCCTGACCCTGACGAACCTCAGAAACCATCAGCGTGCTGGTCAGGCCGTCCGTGATGTCCCGAAATCGCACCGGTGAACCATAGACGTTCGTAAAGGTCAGGGCCTGTGCCGCATTAACCGGTCCGTCGTCTGACAGTGAACCCTTGTAAGCCGTAAATGGTGCTCCCTGAAACCGAATCGTGATTCCCGCCACTGTGACATTCTGCTGGAAAAACGTCGTGTTGCCGTAGTTCACCACGTAATTGTGAGACGTGATATTCGATGCTGGCGAATTCGGCGTATCGCTGGGACAGGTGTAGACAGGAAAGCGTCGGGTCGCGACGTTGGCGTTGTTTGGGCTGCCCGCATATCGGATGCCCGTGGCGTCACTGCCGCCAAGATTCCGGTACGACTGAAAGACCGCAGTCTGCTCAACATACGGCAGCAGATTTACAAGCCATGTACCCCAGCAGCAGCCGAATCGACCCACGCCCGGTGGCAGCATACCATAGGTGGATTCATAGTTGTGCATTCCCAGACCAATCTGTTTCAGATTGTTCTTGCACTGAGTCCTGCGGGCCGCTTCCCGCGCCTGCTGCACTGCCGGCAGCAGCAAGGCCACCAGAATGGCAATGATCGCAATCACCACCAGCAGCTCAATCAATGTGAAACCGCGCTGTCGACGCCGCATACAAATGCTCCCTGTCAGTAAAAGGACAGAACGAACACACACAAAGCACAACACACAGCGAAAAGGCCAGGTTGCTTCTCATGCCGCGCACAAAGAAACGCAGCAGAAATTCGTGTCCGCGGGGCGCGAAACGGTCTCAGGGGATCGTGAAGTCAATCACGTTCTGCGCCTGGTCCTTCACCTCTGCCTCCAGCTTGCTCTCCGTGTTGTATTCCTTTGGAATACGATCCACAGATGTAAAGTTGCCGGAGGGACCTGGCGGGGTGTTGGGGTCAGCTGGCACATCACCATCAGCACTGCTGATGGCCACCTTGTAGCGACCCGGCAACAGCCCCTGCTCAGACGGAATCTCATAAGTGCCGTTGGCAATCACAGCACCAGTCTGTGATCCCAGTCCATCAGGCGGCACAAACATGATGTTGCCACGATCGAGCGGCTGGCCCTGAAACGTAACTGTGCCCGACACGGATCGCCGCCCGTCGTCGGCAGGACCACAGCCGGAAAACAGCACCAGACACAGCAGGCTGGTGCACACAAACCCTCTGAACGGAAACGGCATTGCAGGCCTCGCGTTTCTGAAGCAGTAAAACCGCTTATGGGAACGCGATTCAGTCTTCCGTGAGTGCGAAGTTTTGTCCAGCCGAAACGGCTGTTTTTGGTTGTGAAATTTTTTGGATTTCGGGCAGCATGAATCGAAACCGACATCCCAGGATGCCTGGCTGCCATTGGGTTGAATTACGTAACTTGTTTTTTGGATAGGGTTTGCGTCAATTTACGAGAGTCGTTGTATCAGCGGGCCGGCTTCCGTCATGCTGACTGATACAGCCACCGCTGTCCTGGCGACAGACTGACTTACTGCTGCACGCGGACTGTCGGCGGTCGTCGCCGTTCCCGCGCCGGAGCTGCCTGCCAGGCGACGCCGACCGCCTGTTTCCTGCTGCCACGCATGCCACAAAATGGCCCCAAACGGCAGCCACCAGATCAGATCGTTTGTGATGATTGTCAGACCGGCCGACCACGGGAACTCACCCTTCATCGCGGCTCCCACAAAACCGATCGGACCAAAAATTTTCCCCAGCAGACCCACCAGCACAATCGGCCAGTGACGTACCGGGTCCAGCGCCGCCGCTCCGTAGCCGATACCGTAAACTCCCACAATCATCCCAATGCACTGCCACAGGCCCGGATAATTCGGCGGATCAACTCCCATCCAGCGAAACGGAACCAGCGGGAAAAAGATGACCCACGCCCCCCACACAAGATTGTAAACCGCTGCCACCAGCAGAACCCGTCGCATCCAGATCGGAGAAGGGTACATTTCAGGTCGACTGCTGCTCATTGTGCTGCTCGCTGCATCAGATTCGAAATTGCGTCGTTGCTCATCAGCAGGATCCTAGTCCGCACTGTGCAACTATCCACCGGCAACTTCTGCAGGTCTCGACACTGCAAACCCGCCAGCGCCGGGAAGCTTTTGCCGGCCGAGGCCGTGCCGGCGGATTCTTCCCCAATTTCCGCGGGAAATCAGGTGTCTGCGGACGCCGGACAGCCTAGAACCAAAAACTGCGGGTGCTTCGGAAAACCGGCCAACATGGGCGCGAATGGGAGTGGGTAATGGGGCGAGTGGCAATTTTGGGTGCCGGAGGAACCATTGGGGCAGCACTCGCACGGCGACTGGTCGCTCAGGGCACACCGCTGCTGCTGGTGGGCCGACCGTCCGATCGATTGTCAGCAGTCGCTCGGGAAACCGGCCAGCCCGAACTGAACTGCGACTTTCAGGCCTCGCAGTCGCTCGAAGATCTGCTGCGGACGGCAGTCAGTGCCGAACAGCCGCTCACAGGAATCGTCAACTGCATCGGATCCGTCCTGCTGAAACCCGCTCATTCCACCTCCGACGACGAATTCCGGCGGGTTGTGGAAACAAACCTGTTCACAGCATTCGCTGCAGTTCGAACCGCAGCTAAGCTGCTGCGTGAATCCGGAGGCGGCTCGGTCGTTCTGTTTGCTTCGGCAGCAGCGGAGATCGGCATTCAGAACCATGAAGCAATCGCTGCGGCGAAGGCCGGTGTCATCGGGCTCGGGCGATCCGCCGCTGCCACCTATGCGGCTGCCAACATTCGCGTCAACGTCATCAGCCCCGGTCTGATCCGTACCGAAATGACGCGCCGCATCTGGGAGCAGCCGGCTTCGGCTGCCGCTTCCACGGCCATGCACGCGCTCGGCAGACTGGGTGAGCCTGAGCAGGTCGCATCACTCGCCGCCTGGCTGCTGCAGCCGGAGAATGATTTTGTGACAGGTCAGGTATTTGGTGTCGACGGCGGCCTGGGTCACGTTCTCGCCCGCCGCTGAAGACCCTGCTGCCGAGACGCCGCTCCCATCTCCGGAATCATCATCCACGTTCGCGAAAACTGAATCATGCGAGCCGCGCTGATCTACCCGCACCAGCTCTTTCATCAGCACCCGGCTGTGACCGGCGCCGCAAAAGTGTATCTTGTGGAAGACCCGCTGCTGTTTCGGCAGTACCCATTCCACTGTCACAAACTGATGCTGCATCGGGTTTCCATGCAGTGCCGCGCCGACGAGCTTCGGAAGGCCGGTAAAGATGTCGTCCACGTCCAGACTCATCAGCTGGCTCGGACAGAAGACATCGCCGGACTGCTCGTCGCAGACGGGGTGCAGCACGTGCAGTACTGCCAGCTCAATGATGACTGGCTGCAGCGCCGACTTTCGGCAGCACTGCAGAGACAGGGAGTTGTCGCCACAGAACTGCCGGACCCGGATTTCCTGACCCCGCTCGACGTGTTTGACGAGCTGGCCGAAAAGAAAAAGAAGTGGTTCTTCACCGACTTCTATATGTCGCAGAGGAAACGGCTGCACATTCTGGTGGATGATCAGGATCGGCCCGAGGGTGGCAAGTGGAGCTTTGATCCGGAGAATCGCAGCCGACTGCCCAAAGGCTGCCAGGTCCCCGAAATCTCATGGCCGCAGGCTGCCGGGAATGCCGCAGAAATCCTGGCTGCAGCTCGTCGCTGGGTCAAAGCCGAATTCCCCGACGCGCCGGGAGACCCTGCCGACTTTCACTACCCGGTCACTCGCCGCCAGGCACTGGCTTCGCTGCAGCAGTTCCTTGAACATCGTTTCGAAAACTTCGGGCTGTACGAAGACGCCATTCACGACCGGGAAACCTTTC
>Ga0209990_10000940_pt1 | contig 26717 bp, 20 predicted proteins | sample NOAtaG_6_FD_187304 | JGI IMG/M metagenome (GOLD analysis project Ga0209990, IMG submission 187304) | Freshwater lake microbial communities from Lake Erie, under a cyanobacterial bloom - NOAA_Erie_Diel5S_2200h metaG (SPAdes) (version 2) | ecosystem: Environmental > Aquatic > Freshwater > Lake ...
GAGACAAAGTTGTGCGCTTTTTTACCCACTGAAAAGAAAAACACCTCCACACAATATCAAATTCAGCGCTTGCACGCAAAGAGACTACGTAGTTTTACGGGGGGTTAGGAGATAAAATGATCTTTTAAAGCGAATTCCAAAGTGAATTACTTCTAGAAGTAAAAGAGAAAAGTAAAATTATTCTATCGTAATTTTTTTAGAATTTCACGTTAACTTTAACTGTTAAAATAATACCCATGACATTTCGTAAGATTATTTTTCTGACGTTTTTTGTGCTACTCAAAATAGCAATTACTGCCCAACCTGAAGTTAACCCAAAATTTTTGAAACAACTTAATTTAGTTCCCATTGGCATCGCGAATACTTACATGTTTAAATATGAAGTAAGTAATTTAAACTACATAGAAATGATGTTTTTTGCCCAAAAAAAAGACCCGGATTTATATCAGGAAATGTTACCAGATACTTTATCATGGAGGAATCCCTTAGGGTATAACGAAAAATTTGTTGAGTATTATTTCAGACATTGGGCTTTTAAGAATTATCCTGTAGTGGGTGTATCACATGATCAAGCGATACAATATTGCGCTTTACTTACTGAGTTCTTGAATAAAAACATCATAATTAACAGTAAAGAAATTGAGGAAGTAGTTGTGAGATTACCGACTGAATTTGAGTGGGAAACGGCTGCAAGAGCCGGCAATCCATTTAAAGTATATCCTTGGAAAGGAGAGACTATCCGCAACGAGAAATCAGGAATTTTTCAAGGGAACTTTGTAGTCGGTTTTGGCGATCAGATTACTAATTCAGGTGCTTTAAATGACGGAATGGATATTACCACTCCCCATGATGCTTATTATCCTAATGATTTTGGAATATATAACTTGGGAGGAAATGTTGCAGAGATGCTAGCAGAGAGCGGATTATCTAAAGGTGGAAGTTGGTTTCACGGACCTGTTCAGTGCAGGATTGATTCTTTAATTCATTATTCATATCCAGAATCTTGGCTGGGGTTTCGATATGTCGTGGAGATAGTAAAATACCGTAACAAAGAAGTTAGATCAACTCCAATTAATGCCAAAATAATAGACAAAAATTTAGTGTTCATGGATTCAACTTTACATCAAAAAAGTTACAACATGGGGGGTGAAATTGTCAATATTACTCCACCAAGTTTCTACTTGTCAAGTATTGAAACACCAAATTCCTGGTACAATTTGTTTCTAGATGAGATAAAACAAACTTCTTTAGATGATTACAATAGATGTGTTCCTGATAAAAATCTATGGGATTCAACGACTACAATATTGAATTATAAAGAATATGTAAATCAAGATCATTTTCAAGATTTTCCAGTAGTAAATATTTCGAAAGATGCTGCAAAACTATTTTGCGAATGGCTCAGTAACAAATACAATCAGGATGCCAATCGTAAATTCCAAAAAGTTAGTTTTTCACTACCAACACTAAAAGAATGGCAATTTATTGCAACTGTTCTACTTGAAGATTTTTATACTTATTCCTTCAAGAAGGGACAAATTAAATACCTCGCTAATGTGCATCCGAGTGACATAAATTATTTTAGTCGAGTAGCTTTAGAAGATAAAAGATATAAATCATTCTACGACTATCCAAAGGAAAAACCATTCATTTCAAGAGGTCTCGACGGATATGAAATGCTATGTCCAGTTAATTGTTTCAAAATGGAAAGCACTAATTTTTATAACCTCTATGGTAACGCGGCAGAAATGGTTGCTGACGATGAAGTTGCTTATGGAGGCTCGTGGAGAACACATATAGAAAGTTTACACCCGAATTTAAACTACAATTATATTTATCCATCTCCAGAAGTGGGCTTTAGGATAGTTATGCGTGTTATAGAAGAATAAAAATTAATTCAATGCTTCTATAAGTTTTCTTTGAAACGCTTTTCTGTTATCAAATTGAGGGGCATGACCAGCATTTTTTATGATTAAAAAGTTCGCTTTCACTAAATAAGCAAAATTTTTAGCCTCATCCTCTGGAAACAACTCATCAAATTGACTCCAAATCATGACAATAGGCAATTCAGCTAAAAAATCAATCGACTCATAATTCTTTTGCTCATTTTGAAGACTTTGCATTAAGCATCGCTGTGCTTGGTGAAAATTGGCAAAATAATTTTTATAAAGTTGATTCCATAAATAGTTGGGGAATTCCGGGTAGTTGAGTGTTACCAATTTAAACAAACGTTTTAAGTCGTCTTCATTTTCACATATGAATAAATCTTCGATTGAGTTGACCTTAAATCGTTGGCAAACATTATTTAATTTTTTGGGAGATAAAGTTGTTCCAGGACAATTGGCAAGAATTAATTTCTCAATTCTATGGGCGGAGAATTTTGCAAGACCGATAGACACAAAACCGCCATAACTTTGTCCAACGAAAGTTGCTTTTTCAACATTTAAATGATTCATCAAATCTATCACAGCATTGCATTGACTCATTAAATTATAATCATTTGAAGATTCGCTTTCACCAAACCATAATAAATCAGGAGCAACGATGGTATAATTCTTTTTTAAAAATAATAACTCCTCATGCCAAGTTAAAAGGGCATTACCTCCAAATCCATGTATTAAAAAAAGATTCGGTCCTTCCCCTCCCTTCCAATATTTTATAGTACTAGTTGATGTTTTTAAATATTCAGGTGAAACACCATTTCTTTTCAGCTTTTTTATAATACGCCCCTCTCTCCATTTGATAATATCCAAATAACGAAATGGCAATAAGTGAAGCATTTTAAAAGTGAATTTTTTCATATTAAGTTTCCAACTAATCCTTTTATCATGAACTACTTCTTTATTATATCTTTGTATAAAAATAATATGTTTACAGGAATCATTGAACAATTGGGTACCGTTAAATTGATTGAAAAAGAAGGCTCAAACATTCATTTTACCTTAACAAGTAGTTTTACGCATGAGCTTAAAGTAGATCAAAGTTTAGCTCATGATGGATGCTGTTTGACTGTAGTTAAAATTGATAAGCATGATTATGTTGTAACAGCAATTGATGAAACGCTTTCTAAAACCAATTTATCAGAATGGGAACGCGGAAAAAAAGTAAATCTCGAACGCTGTTTAAAAATGAATGCTCGTTTTGATGGACATATTGTTCAAGGCCATGTTGATACTGTGGGTACCTGTATTCAAATTGAGAACTTACATGGTAGTTGGAAATACACGTTTACTTATGATACGAACGATATAACTGTAGAGAAAGGATCAATCACAGTAAACGGAACAAGCTTAACAGTTGTAGATTCCAAACCGGGAATTTTTTCTGTATGTATTATACCCTATACTTTCGAACACACCAATTTTCATGAATTGAAAGTTGGATCAATGGTTAATTTGGAATTTGATATCATTGGTAAATATGTTGCCAAATTATTGAATAAAGAATAAATGCTCATTGAAAAGTATTTAACAAATATGGTGAGTTCTTGTGTCGATAGTTTTCTTCGGAACAATTAAGAAATTTATCTGCGTCATTCTAAATTTGATAATTTATGCATGAAATTGAATTCTTGGCTCAAGTTGTTACGATCTTAATTGACTTCAAATAGAAAAATTAGCCTAGTTTATTGTTCAAGACTTTTTTAAAGTATATTTGTTTATCTTAAAATAACCGTAAAATGAAAAAAGTATACTTAAGTATTTTTCTTGCCGGATTGGGAATTTCTTCCTCTTTTGGCCAGATAACTCAAAAAGCCTTAACATCCGTAGAGATGAGTAGAACCTTGCCAAAACCAAGCACCCAGGTTCCGACAGAAAAACAATTAGGAACTACATTTTGGCAAAATAATTTTGATAATGCATCTGATTGGGTAATTGATAACAGTGGACAAGCTGGTGGTGCATTTGGTTGGACAATTGATGCAACTTCAGATGGTTGGTATTCAGCCAACGGAATCAATTCTACTTCTGGGGGTAACTATGCTGAGGTTTCCAATGGTGATCCAACTTTAACAACGCCTTCTCAGGCTTTAGGAGTTACTTACACCATGACTACAGCACAACCCATAGACTTAACAACTAACGGAACAAACATTACGCTTTCATTCCAACAGTATGGGGCACGCTTTAATGACTTGCAAGAAATTCAAGTTTCAACCAATGGAACAACCTTCTTTAGTGTTGGTGATAATTCGGATAAATCTGTATTATCTGCTGCAGGGGGTTCTGCATACGCAAATCCAGATTTGAAATCTATTAACCTAGCACCAGTAATTGCAGGTGCAACCCAATTATGGGTTCGGTTTAGTTGGACAACTGCGTATCCTACTTTGGCAACTAATCCAAATGTTTGGATTACCTATGGTTGGTACATAGATGACGTTAAATTAACTACTAATGCTGATTATGACCTTGAGATTCAATCAAGTTATTGGGGTACTGCTTTTTTAAATTATTATCAAATTCCTCTTGCTCAAGTAGCGCCAATTGATTTTACTGCAAATGTATTTAATGGCGGAATTGCACCAATGACAAATACAAAGGTAAATGTAGATATCAATTCAGGGGCATGGACGGGTTCTAGCGCTGCTGTAACAATTCCTTCTTTAGGATCTGATAGTTTGGTTGTAAGTACACAATTTACCCCTTCATCTGCAACACCAACAACTTACAATATAACAAGAACATTAGTTTCAGATAATCCCGATGATATTCCTGCAAACAATAGTTTCCCGGCGATTTCAATGGCTACCACAAATTATATTTATGCTAGAGATAATAATGTTACTACCGGCGCTGGAAGTACTTCTAATGGAAATGATGGCTTTGAGGCAGGAAATTTATTTGATATTTGGCAAGACCAAACCCTTACTGCAATTGTAGTTAAACTAGCCGGTGGTGGTAGTGGAACAACATTAGGTACAGAAATTTTTGCTAAAATATACTCTATCGACCCGAATACAGGTGATTTTGTTTACGAAGGTGAATCTAATCCATATATAGTGGTAGCTGGAAACACCAACACAAACCTTAATTTACCATTAAATGCGCCAGTGAATTTATTAGCTAATAATACCTACTTGGCAGTTGTGGGTTCTTTTGGAACAGGACTAAAAATAGCGAATGCAGGAACTTCTGAGCCACAAACAAGTTTCTTCTTGGATATGTTAGATGGAACTTGGTATTACCAAACAAGTACACCATATGTTCGTTTGAATTTTGATCCATCCGGAGGAATCAATGAAAATACTGATATTGCAGCAACAAATGTTTTCCCTAATCCAACAAGTGGATTGGCGACTTTAAGTTACAACTTATTGAATAATGCTGATGTAGTTGTTTCAATTAAAGATGTGACTGGCAAACTTATCAATACAATGAATTTACCGAATCAAATTTCAGGCTTGAATCAATTAGAATTAGATGTTCAAAATTGTTCTAGCGGAATTTATTATGTGCAAGTTGCGACAGAGGCTGGAACAGTAACCAAAAAGTTTGTAAAAAAATAAGATTCACGCATTTCTTTTTAATTTTAAAAATGGCTGGTTTATCCGGCCATTTTTTATTTTATCAATTAGGGTTTTATATATTTTTATATCTTGTATATTATTTAAATTAGATATGGCCATAAAAAGATATTTTCTTGTAATATTATTTATTCAATGTTTCATCGCATTTGGGCAGCGTTTGATAAATAATCCAATATTGATGCACCCGCATGATTTTCCATGTTTTGCCGAAAAAACTGAAGATAATCCTATTATTGAAGAAATCAATAAAGCTCCTGGGGATGTTTTGTTCTCCGCGAATTTTTCTAATGCTAATAGTGTAAATAATTGGACTAAAACAGGCCCTGATGGAGCACTTTGGATGAGAGATCAAGACGGACCTAGCGGTCAATTTGCTAATAGTGCGGTTGAAATCATTAATTCTCAGAGTGCTGGTAATGGCTTTTTGATTTTTGATGCGGATTTATCTAACCCTGGCCTTGGACCCTATGCTTCAAGAAGCGGAAGTATTGCCTCACCAGCGATCAATCTTAGTGGAGTTCCGGCAGTGATTATAGAATTCCAGCATAAATATAGGGTATGTTGCAACAATGCATTTTTTCCACGGCTCGAAGTTTCTACCAACGATTTTACAACTTATGCCACATATGATGTAAGTATTCCCGGCACAGCCAATAATGCTATTTCGGGAACTTATCAATCTAAAGTAAATGTTGCTGCTTTTCTTGACACAGCCTCCAATTTAACGAATTTCAAATTCCGTTTTAATTTTTTGGGCGCAGGTGGAACTACTCATTATTATTGGCAAGTAGATGATATAAAAGTTAAAGAAGCTTATTTATATGATTTAGTTGGACTTAGCAATTATTTAGCTGTGGGTCAAATGAAATTGCCTTATTATTTTATTCCACAAGGTCAGCTATCACCCATCGAATTTTCTGGAGCGGCTAGAGCTGATGGTGCGTTGGAACATACTGGAAGTCATCTAAATGTTGCTATTAATTTAGGTGGCGGATCTGTAAGCTCGGATTCTGTTTCTATCCAAAGTGGACAAATAGATTCTCTTATTACTGCCACATGGATACCACCTCTTGGTGTTGATACCATGTATACACTTAGCTATAACTTTGCTTTGGACTCGCTAGATGCTTTGCCGTTGGATAATATTAGAACTGACGACCTGTATATTACTGATTTTGTTTACGGTGTAGACAACAACAATTATTCTAATTTTATTTCAAATTTAGATACGCAGCCACTTGCACCATTCAAAGTAGGAAATGTTATGGAAGTTATGGCCGACGATATGATCGATTCCATGATGGTATGTGTTACAGCTACATCAACAAATGTTGGACAATTTGTTTTTGGAGAGATTTTAAAAAGCGTTAATGGTTCATGGCAGTATTTAGGCTCTACAGCATTGCATGAAATTACGCCAGATTTTAATGGTTCATTTATTAGAATGCCAATGATGTATCCTACAATTGTGCATGAAGGTGATACAATATTAGTGCTGGCAGGACACCCGCAAAGCAATAATGGCAGTGATGTGCGCTTCAGAGTAGCGCAGGCTGTTGAAGAAGGATTGGTTCAAGGATTTGATGCGAATAATAACTTGTTTTATTTGCCTGATCCTCATGCGGTAATTGTGCGTTTAAGAATGCACGGATACCTCGAGATTTCTGAAAATAATAATACACTTAATTCTTTAAACATCTATCCTAATCCCGTTTCAACTGAATTAGTATTAGAATACAATAACCTAGGTGTATCAGAAGATATGGAGTTGGTAATTACCGATTTAAAAGGACAAGTATTAAAATATGAACCTATTCAATATCACATGGTAGGAAAAAATATTATATCTGTTGATTGCGAAAATCTTTCCAGCGGCTATTACTTTATTCATTTGTTCTCAAAAGAAAGCCAACTAACCGGGAAGTTTGTCAAACAATAATCGCCAAAAAGTAATTTTAAAATGAATGAGCTTTGGGCCTTCCTTGGCTTATTTTCGATTAGTTTTTTATCCGCAACAATTTTGCCCCTACAGTCTGAAGTTGTATTGTTGGGTATGCTCTATTTCGGTTATAACCCCTTGTCATGTTTGCTTATTGCTACTTTAGGAAATGTATTAGGCGGAACCACCAATTATTTTTTGGGTTTATGGGGAAATGCCCTTTTCATAAGAAAGAAGCCATCTTTCATCGATAAAATTCAAAAACACAAAAGATATATTGATAAATATGGGTCTTTTCTGGCCTTTTTTTCTTGGTTACCCATTATTGGAGATCCATTGCTCATTGCAATGGGCTTTTTTAAAATTAACTTTTGGGTAGTATTTCTATTAATGAGCCTAGGAAAATTTATTCGTTATTTACTGATAACCCTATCTTTTTTGTAGTGCATAGAGACTTTAATTATTTTTGTAACAATAAATCCACATCTATGAAAAATTTCTTTTTAAAAGGAATTCTTGCTATTTCAGTATTAAGTTCATGTGGTGCAATTGAAAACGATGTTAAAGCAGTAGCTGAAAAAGAATGTGAATGTAGAAAATTAGAAGGCGACGCGCGAAAATCGTGCAAAGAAGAATACAAAAAAATGAAGTCTCGAATCCAAGATAATGTTAAAAATATGTCAAAAGAAGAACAAGAAAAGTTTCAGATTTTATATAGAGAAACAAGAAAAGCTTGTTTGGAAAAAGAATAATCCCCTAATAATTTATGTTGATTGACACACATTCCCATCTTTACGCTAAAGAATTTGACAATGATCAAAATGAAGCTGTAACAAGAGCTCTCAGTGTCGGGGTTAAAAAAATTTTACTGCCAAATATTGATATAGAATCAATTGATCGACTTCATCAACTTTGTAATAATTATCCTGAAATATGTTATCCAATGATGGGACTACATCCAGGAAGTGTCAACGAGAATTGGGAAAATGATTTAGCAATTATTTATTCTCATTTATCACAAAATAAGTATATCGCTGTAGGTGAAATTGGAATGGACCTTTACTGGGATAAAACATTTCAAAAAGAACAAGAAATGGCTTTTAAACGTCAAGTGGAATGGGCTAAAGAATTTAATCTGCCAATTGTGATTCATGCTCGTGAAGCTTTTCAAGAACTATTCGCGATATTGGATGAGGTAAACGATGACCGATTAACCGGTGTTTTTCATTGCTTTACAGGCACATTAAAAGAAGCAATGAGGATTCAAGCTTATGGAGGTTTCAAAATAGGTATTGGAGGGGTATTTACTTATAAAAAAAGTGAATTAACTGAAGTAGTTAAAAATATTCCTTTAAAAATGCTTATCCTGGAAACAGATGCCCCATATTTACCGCCAGTTCCTCATAGAGGAAAAAGAAATGAAAGCGCTTATCTTATCCATATCGCTGAAAAATTGGCAGACATTAAAAACCTGAGTGTTGAGGAAATCGGTATCATTACTTCCAAAAATGCTTTTGAATTATTTAATTTAGCTCGTTATGAACAGAAATAAATCGGCAATATTGATTATTTATTCTGGTGGTACCATTGGAATGATTAAGGATCCTGTTACAGGGGAGCTGAAAAGTTTTGATTTTAATCATATTTATAAGCATGTTCCGGAAATAAACCGCCTAAACGTTCACATTGATACACAAAGTATACAACAACCGATTGATTCTTCTGAAATGGAACCCCAAATTTGGGTTCAAATAGCTCAAATAATTAAAGATAATTATGACAATTATGATGGCTTCGTGATTTTGCATGGTTCTGATACCATGGCTTTTACAGCCTCCGCATTAAGTTTCATGTTACGAGGGTTAAAGAAACCCATCATATTAACAGGATCGCAATTGCCAATTGGCACCATTAGAACAGATGGTAAAGAAAATTTAATTACTGCAATCGAAATCGCAGCAGACAAATCAGAAAATGGTGAAAGTATTGTTCAAGAAGTTGCTGTTTATTTTGAATATTCACTTTACAGGGGAAATCGAAGCTCGAAAATATCAGCTAATCAATTTGAAGCATTTGCATCTCCAAATTATACTGAACTCGCTGTTGCCGGGGTCACCATTGATTATCATTATGATAAATTATTTAGAACTAACTATAAAGAAATTATTTTTCAACCCTTAATGAATAATAGAGTTGGGTTATTGAAAATTTATCCCGGATTTCCTACAGATGCTTATCAATTGTTATTTGACAGGAAATATACAGATGCCATAGTGATTGAAACTTTCGGTTCTGGGAATGCCCCTAGTAATCAATTATTTAGAGAATACATTACCAACTACATTCATTCGGAAGGAATAATGATAAATGTTACCCAATGCAGTTCCGGTTCTGTTCAACAAGGTAAATACGAAACAAGTTCTTTTTTTAACAAAGTGGGCGTAATTAGCGGTAAAGACATGACTACCGAAGCAGCAATAACAAAAGTTATGCACGTATTGGCTAATACCCCGACACACGAAGAGCGCATTCAACTCCTTCATGAAAACTTGTGCGGTGAAATAACGGTTTAAGATCAGAAAACGATATTCACAATCTTTTGAGGAACAACAATTAACTTTTTAGGGGCGTTACCATCCATCCATTTTTTAACGTCGTTATTGGATAGAACGGCCTCTTCAATTTCATTTATAGTCAACCCAGTTGGTAACTGAATTTTCATGCGCATTTTACCATTAAATGAAATGGGATAATCGTGATTTTCCTCCGATAAATATTTTTCATTGAACGCTGGAAAAACTGAAGAACTAACGGTCCCTGGTTTATTCCCTATTTTTTCCCATAATTCTTCACAAATATGAGGCGCATAAGGAGAAAGCATGATGATTAGGGGCTCTAAAATCGATCTTTGATTGCACTTTTGCTCTGTTAACTCATTAACACAAATCATAAAGTTAGAAACTCCAGTATTAAATGAAAAACGTTCTAAATCGTCTTTCATTTTTTTAATGGTCTTATGCAATGTTTTTAAGGATGATTGAGTTGCTTCGTTATCACTCACCATTAGTTGACCTTCTTGGTCGAAAAATAAACGCCAAAGCTTGCGTAGAAAATTATGAACGCCGTTGATTCCTTTTGTATCCCATGGTTTACTTTGTTCAATTGGGCCTAGGAACATCTCATACATTCTCAAAGTGTCCGCTCCAAATCTTTCTATTAATTCATCCGGAGTTTGAACGTTATACTTTGATTTGGACATCTTTTCTACTTCATAACCACAAAGATATTTTCCATCAGCGGATGTTATAAAAGTGGCATCAGCAAAATCAGGACGCCATTTTTTAAATGCTTCAATATCAAGCCTGTCATTATCAACCAAAGCTATATCCACATGGATAGGAAGGGTTTCGTAGTTATTTTTTAAATCAAACGAGACAAATTGGTTCGAATTTTTTATTCGATAAACAAAGCTACTTCGTCCTAAAATCATTCCTTGATTGATGAGTTTTTTGAATGGTTCATCAAAGGAAATATATCCTAAATCTGAAAGGAACTTAGTCCAAAATCTTGCATAAAGCAAGTGTCCAGTGGCATGTTCAGAACCGCCAATGTATAGATCCACCTGATTCCAGTAATTGGCTTTATCTTTATCAACTAAAGCAGTGCTATTCCTTGGATCCATAAACCTTAAAAAATACCAGGAGCTTCCTGCCCATCCCGGCATAGTATTGAATTCCATTCGGTCTCCCTGACTGAAATTCCACGAACTCTTTTCTGCCCTTGCTAAGGGAGGCTCTCCGTCTTCGGTAGGCAAGTATTTGTCTACTTCAGGTAGTTCAATTGGTAAGTATTTGTCATCAATTAATTTTGGAATGTCATTTTCATAACAAACAGGAAAAGGCTCACCCCAATAACGCTGGCGAGAAAAAACCGCATCTCGCAATCGGTAGTTGATTTTACCTTTACCGATATTTTTTTCTTCAATAGCTGAAATGGCTTTTTCAATAGCATCCACTGCTTTCAAACCAGATAACATCCCAGAATTTGCAATAATGGCATCCTTATCCGCATAAGCACCGTTATCCAGAGATATGTCAGCAAAAATATTTCTAATTTCTAAATTGAAAAATTTGGCAAAATCATAATCACGTTGGTCGCCGCAGGGTACCGCCATTACTGCACCGGTTCCATAAGATGCCAGCACATAATCTCCAATCCAAACTGGTATTTTCTCATTGGTAAATGGATGTATCGCATATGCCCCAGTAAATTGACCACTAATATTTTTCACATCCGACTGGCGATCTCTTTCTGACCTTAATGAAGCAAATTTTTTGTATTCTTCGATTTTCTCTGCAAATTCTGAAGTAGTAATTTCATCAACTAAAGGGTTTTCAGGAGCAAGAACTATGAAAGTGACCCCAAAAATAGTATCTGGCCTAGTTGTAAAAACTTCAATTTTATGAGTTGAATCGATAACATTAAAATGTACGGAAGCACCTTTTGATTTACCTATCCAGTTGCGCTGCTGTTCTTTGAGTGACTCCGGCCAATCTATCTTTTCTAGTCCTTCAAGAAGGCGTTCTGCGTATGCTTTTATTCGCAATGACCATTGACGCATTAATTTTTGTTCAACAGGAAAACCACCCCTTTCAGATACGCCATTGATTACCTCATCATTAGCTAAAACTGTCCCAAGTGCCGGACACCAGTTAACCCAACTGTCAGCCAAATAGGCTAAGCGATACATTTGTAGTACATGTTCTTTCTGCTTTTCATCAAATCCAAACCATTGATCGGAAGTAAAAATATCTGTACAATCTGAAGTTGCAGTTACTTCTTTATTTCCGTTTGTTTCAAATTGCCTGATTAACTCATTAATTCGCAATGCTTTATTTTGACGAGTATCAAAATAACAATCGTATAATTGTTTGAAAATCCATTGTGTCCATTTGTAATATTCTGGAGAAGAAGTCCGAACCTCTCTGTTCCAGTCAAAAGAGAAACCAATTTGATCCAATTGCTCTCTGTAGCGATTAATATTCTGTTCGGTGGTTATAGCAGGATGCTGCCCAGTTTGAATGGCATATTGTTCAGCTGGTAATCCAAAAGAATCATAACCCATTGGGTGCAAAACATTAAATCCCTTTAACCTTTTGTATCTGGCAAATATATCAGAGGCTATATAACCAAGAGGATGACCTACGTGTAATCCTGCTCCTGATGGATATGGAAACATGTCCAAAACATAAAACTTGGGTTTTGTAGTATCTTCTGTGACTTGAAATGTATTATTTTGTGCCCAAAACTTTCTCCACTTTTCTTCAATTTGTTTGAACTGGTATTCCATATTTTCAATATGATTTTTTAGCTGCTAAAGATAAGTAATGCAAACAGAATAAAAGAATACAATTCACATGAGTTTTAACGTAAAATCGTATTTTTATACTGTTGATGTATAGATTTGAATTTCAGCGAATTTTAATTTTGTTCGGATTTTTTTCGTTCAATATTTTCGTTTTTTCCCAACAAAATCAAGAATTTGATCTTCAACGTGCAATTGCCAAAGAAAAAAATACAGATAAGCGATTTTCATTAATTTATGAATTAGGTGAGTTATATCAATTACAAAATATACAAAAGGCGGATTCAATTAGTAAAATACTTTTGAAAGTAGCTGATATTAAAGTGCCAGATAATTATTGCAAAGCCTTGTTGTTTTCTGCTGAAATTAGCGAAAAACAAGGGAATCAGGCTGAATATTTTGAACAAATAAATAAATGCCTCCCCTATATTGATTTAATAAGAGATAAAATTTTACAATTAAAAATACGCTTGTTGGCGGGGAATTATTTTGCCTATTTATTAAATTTTAATCAATCAAATTTCCACTTGAATAAGGCTGTAAGTATTGCCATTAATTCTAAACAAAACCGATGGATAGCTGAAAGTTATATTTATAAGGCTTGGAATTATATGATTCAGAACAATAAAGATTCCGCAGTTTATTTCACGGATAGAGCGCTTGTTTATGCCAGAAGATCTGATTCAAAATATATCCAGGCACTGTGCTTAAACAGTCAAGCTAAAGTTTTTGACTATTTCGGACAAATAGAATTAAGCGTTGCAAAAAATATTAATGCCCTACAAATTGCATATGAAGCAAACAATCGGTATCAAATAGCGAAATTCAATCGTGAAATAGGAATATCTCAACGTTCTATTTTTAATTTAGATGATGCAGAATACTATTTCAATCAATCCATTGAATATGCAAAATTGATTCGCGATGATCGCCAGCTGGCAATGTCTTTATCTAATTTGGGAATGGTTTATTTTGATCGAAAAAAGTATGATCAGGCCATTCAAACCATGCGCAACGCGATTGCAATTTTAAATCAACAACAAGATTTAAATGGTTTGGGAGAATCATATAATAATTTGGGAATAATTTACAGAGAGAAGAAATCATATAATGAGGCTGCTTCCAATTTTAATCAAGCGTTAGTTTATTTCGAAGCTACAGGAAACAAAGAAAAAATAGCTGGGGTATATCATAATGTTGGAACCATTTTTCAAAAACAGAGAAAATATAAAAATGCATTAAATTATCTTGAACGGTCCATAGAAATTCGTGAAAAATTCGGTTCCAAGAATGAAATTTATAAAACTTATAGGGTACTCTCTGAAATATATAAATCATTAGGTAATTCCACAAAAGCACTTTATTATTTGCAACTCTATCTTGATTATATAGATGGTAATACAACTATTCAAAGTGCAAGAAAAATTGCTGAATTGAGTGAGGCCTATCGCTCAGATCAACGAGAACGATTAATTTCTTCACAGGCAGATTCTATTGAAAAGCAAAGACAGGAGAAAACACTGACAGCTACAAAATTAGAAAACACCCAACTAAGAAATAACCTCATGCTCTACATTATAATAGGCTTGATAATAATTGCTGTTTTGGGTGTGGTGATTGGATTTTATAGGTGGAATCAAACGAAAATAAAACAACAACGAAGGGAAGCAGAAATGTCACAAACATTGCTTCGAACCCAAATGAATCCACATTTTATTTTTAATGCAATGTCAGTTATTCAAAGTTATATATTTGAAAATGATTCCGTTAACTCATCTAAATTTTTGGTTAATTTTTCTCGACTAATGCGTTTGATATTGGAAAATTCACCAAAAGAATTTATTCCTTTAGAAACAGAAATTGAAATTCTTCAAAAATATTTGGAAACTCAAAAATTGCGATTTGAAGACAGGTTTGAATTTTCAATTAATATAGATGATGATATAGCGATTGATCAAACTATGATTCCTCCCATGATTACCCAACCATTCATCGAAAATGCATTAGAACATGGCCAACTTCATACTATAGATGGCGGAATTATAACTATTTCTTTTAAACGTGAAAAAGAAATGCTAGAAATTTTAATTGAGGATAATGGCATAGGGAGAAAAGGCGCTGAATTAAATAAAAAAAGTAAAGCACATAAAAGTATGGCCATGCAAATAACAAAAGAGAGAATTGACAATATAAATCAGAAATATAAGACCAAAGGAATGCTATCTATTGAGGACCTGAATAAAGATTTGGAAACTGGAACAAAAGTGTTTATATTGCTACCACATAAAGAGGAAAAACCGAACGCTTGATACTATGAAAAAAGCACTGATAATTGATGACGAAAATAGAACTCGTGAATTAATTGCAAAGATGATTGATTCTTTCAATTTGGCTATTGAAACATATCCTATCGGTGAAAATGTACAATCTGGTATAGAGGCAATTGATAGCCTTCGGCCGGATATAGTTTTTTTAGATATCCAAATGCCTGACGGAACAGGATTCGATGTATTGCGTTCTGTAAAACATAAGGATTTTGAATTGGTTTTCATAACCGCTCATGAAGAATTTGCAATTAAAGCAATAAAATTCAGCGCGCTTGATTACCTACTAAAACCAATAGATCCCATTGAATTAAGGTCGGCTGTAGAAAAAGCTATAAAAGCAGTAAACGATAAAAATGACGAGAAACAATTTGAAACCCTTCAGCATAATATTCAACCTCAACAGAAAAGGAGATTAGTTCTTAAAACACAGGAAAGTGTTCACGTTGTTGAATTGGAGGAAATCGTTCGTTGTGAAGCTGACAGAAATTACACCTCTTTTTTCTTAACTGGTGGCAGAAAAATTTTGGTGTCTAAAACATTGAAAGACTACGAAATTCTTTTATCATCTCATAATTTTTTAAGAGTGCAACAATCTCATCTTATTAATCTTGATTATGTGGATAGATATGACAAAGGAAATGGTGGCTGTGTGGTTATGAAAGATGGTTCAGAGGTGCCGCTATCTCCTGCTAAAAGGGAAATATTTTTTAATATTCTTGAGAATCTATAATAAATAATAAATTAAGATTGCTATTTATTCATTAGTAGTTGACATTTATTCATTTGGCACGAATTATAGTTTTATTTGTATTACATTTAATCTACAACAATAGGAGAAAACTTGTGTTTCTTTAGTTATTTGAAATATTGATACGACAAACTGCTTGGAGAGGCAGTTTATTTTCTAGTTTGATTAAGAGTTTAACAGTTCTCTGTCGTCTCGGTATAGCCAAATTGACTAAGTCATTTCTAAAGAACGCAATATTTGGTTTTATAGCTTCCTTTACTACTTTGGAAGTTTGTTGGAAACTAAAAAGTTAACTTACTACACTAAAGGCTGATGGGGATCAGCCTTTTTTGTTTATTCCTGAATAGCATATAAAACTGGCCTTGAAGGAGATGCATCATTCTCAAAAGGCGCAACCTGAAGTTCTAAAATATATGTTCCATCGGGTATACTGTTTTCTACAAATATTAATTCAGTAATGGTTCTTTCATAATTCGGTTTATCGGGAACTCCCCAAAATGCATGATGAAACATCAGTTTTCCATTGTCCTCCTCACGATCAACAGATGGAAGATCTATCAATAAGTGTTTGATACTATACCTATTTATAATTTCCATACAATCTAAACTCAAATATGGAGGATTTGTAGAGGAGTAATCTAAAGTTTTTTTAGAAGGTAAATTTGGAAGTGTTCTAATAACTAATGCCTCGACCTCTTCATCTATTGTAATTGATTCAAATTGTGATCTTTCAATTATTTTATCGCTTACATCTTCATCCTCATTGTAAAAATCTTGAGGTGATATTGTTATTAACTGAGCTTTGCAAAAAAACTCTTTAATGTGAGTGTTAATAGAATGGACGGATGCTGTTATATGACCGAGGCACTCCGTATGTGTCATATGACCATGTGGATTGAAGAATACATCGCGAAAATTTACCGCTCCGCCCTCAATGACTGAACCGTTAAAACCATTTGCTTTAACAGGTTGAATTATAGGCGTGTTAACATACCAAGCTCTTAAACCTGGAACTTGAGTTGAAAGTGAAAGTGAAATATCAAGTGGTTTAGAAGTGTCAATATATGATTTATGATCAAGAAATAATTTCATTTTTCCTTTAAAGTTAAAAAAGTATTCTACAATAATTTGCCGGAATAAATTCATTAATGTTACGAAAAAATAATTCTCAAGATTTATTTACCTTGGTATTTAATTTATGAATATTTTTGTGCCATAACTAATAAAAAGAAAAAATATGAGAATTTTATTGATTACTGTGGCATTGTTAACACTGGCTTCATGCGGTGGAAAACCAGAAAAGGGCGAAACTGACAAGAGCGAAGCTGACAAGAAAGAAAATCAAACAGCAGAAAAACAAAATTATAAATTAGATGCAAAGTCATCCACATTGAAATGGAAAGGAAGCAAATCACCAAGTGATGGTCACAATGGTTCTGTTCAAGTGACAGAGGGAAATATCGAAATGGAAGGAGAAAAACTGATTTCAGGAGATTTCATAATAGACATGACTACTTTAGTAGCAGAAGATACTTCTTTACAAGCAGATAAGATTAAAATGCTGACTGGGCACTTGAAAAATGAGGATTTCTTTTTTGTTGAAAAAAATCCAAGTGTATCAGTTAAAGTTAATGGATATAATGAGGGTAAATTATCTGCCATTATTAATATTCTAGGTAAAGAAATAAAACAAGATTTACCTGTTAGTCTTACAAAATCTGAAAATGGAGTGACAATTAATGGAAAATTCAGTTTGGATGTTTCTACTCTAAATATGCCAGGATTTAAGCCTCATTCTCCTGAAGATCAACCTATATTGCCAACGATTGATTTTGACATGAATTTGGTTTTGAATAAATAAAAATCTTATTTGAAAATGCGGGGATGATGTTTAATTCCCGCATTCTATTTTTTGGATATGTGATTATGAAATGAATTGGTATCCTTTTACTATTAATGTCAACTCACGACATGAGACCCACTAGTATAATATAATGTCCTCTGCTTTCGTGCCACCCCATTCTATTACTGTAAATCCCTTTCTTTCGAAAGAATGTACTGCTTGTTCTTCAATTTTAATCGGAAATTCAAGCGGTTTGTAAACCATAAATACCCTTAAGATTGATTCTGGCTCTGGGGTTATGTTAAGAGCAGCTTGATCAGTATATTGTTTGTCCGCAAAGTGGATTAAATTGTATTTATTATTTTGTAAAATCGGAAACCAAAATACTATAAATTCATTATACTCCTTTGGTGTCAATCCCATTTTAGGAAGAATTTTTTGCAAAAAAACTTTAGTGTCTTCACCTTTTACAACGAAACCTTTGGAGAGATCCCAATTAATTTTTTCTTTACGTTGCCCCTCCCAAAATAAGTAGCTGTATTCCTGATTATCCGAATAATTGATAACTTTTCCATCCGGGAAGGCTTTTACACGCCAACCCTTTAATTCTTCATTGTAACTAGGATAATCGGCTATTATTTTACCATTATAATTCAGTTGAACAATAACGTCTTGTTCAGTTTCAGGATACAAATAAATAACGGGTTTATAATCACCCTGAGGTTTAACAACTGGTATTTTAGGTGATTCCGGATCTTCTGTTTTAGGTTTACTTATAACTTTCTTTATTTCATTTTTAGACTTATTTAAAGAGTCTTCAAATATTTTATCTTTCTTTAACTTCTCTTGATTTTGATTCGAGTTAATATCAATTTTCTTGACTTGTTCTGAGTTTGCTTCTGACTGGTCATTCCCACCGCAACTAAACAAAATCGATGAGGTAATTAAAATACCTAAAATAATCTTAGAAGTTTGTACCATTATTAAATATATTTGACTTTTAGCAAAGCTATTCAAATTTTTATTGTTATTGACTCAATTTTGACATCCAAAATAGATATTTCTTTTGTAGAAAATTTTAATTAAAGAACCTGAAAGTTTATAGAAACATGCATTATTTCCTTTCTAAAATACAATCAATCTCTACCATATCGCCAACCATACATATACTTCCACCTGCCGTAATGTGATATTTAACCCATATTTTCTTTCCATCTTCTGGTATAATAGGAAATTCAGATAAATTTACAGGCTCAAGTCTTGTTCCGTTAGCCAACTCTATAACTATTCCGCATCCGTCTAATCCTGTTAAGTCTTTTAAAACTGCTTTTTCCGAATTAATACAATCACTCTTCTGACATGAAGAAAGGATCAGAATTAAAGCGGTAATCTGGATGATAAAGATTTTCATATTAAGTTCGATTTTTCAAATAATAATTTACAGTCAAATTAAAGTACAATTAGCTTAATTATAATTTTTTATTGTTGGGAAAACTCTAATTTGAAAAAAAATATAATATACATAAATGGATAAATAATTTCAACGTTCAAGGTATAAATTGCACCATTAAGTATAGCCGATCACTATTATTTTGGTTATTAAGATGTTGAAATTTCAATTCCTTAAAAAGTCTTTTACTGTACGTAATTTTTCATTTAAAAAATTATTCTTTAACACCCTCATAGTAGTAAGATGTATTGCCAGCTAAGCCACCACCTGATGTTGTTATAAAAACTTGGTCATTTTTAAACCTAACCTTCATGTAATTTTGATATGAACCAATATTATATTCTTTTTCTTTCCATAACGAATCAATGTGAATAGGCGTTCCTAAAACAACGACATATTCTCCGTCCTGCTTAATATCTAGATATTCATAGTAAACTGTATCAATATTTGATGATGTCATATTCCAAGACTGATGATGGACTTTACAATAGTATTTTCCTGACAGATTTTTAGCGTGGTATTTATCACAACCATATATTAAAGACACAATTCCTACAAAAGACAAAAGTTTAAATAAAGTGGAAAGTTTCATGGTTTTTTATTTTTTATAGCTAAAAATTCATTTTTACATCTGCGATTTTAAAAAATTCATCCAAAATAACCTATAAGTTTGAAATTGAAAAATTTATTTTCTTGATACTAGGCAGAATTAAAAGTACACAAAAGTTGTTCCATTACCAAGTGATGAACATAGAGGTCAAATCTGACTTGGTCTTTTCAAATTCATTGATATACAAAGTTTTTTGAACAGCTATGCGTAAGTCAGCCTTCCATTTGTTGGTTGAAAATTTAAGGCATAATATGGAATATTGACAACTATTTTTGATTGATTAATTCATAAAGTTCATTCAGATTTGGCGCCAAAATAATTTCAATCCTGCGGTTTTTAGCCTTATCCGCTGGGTCAACAGGATGGTATTCAGAACGTCCAGCTGCCATTAATTGAGATGGATTAATTTTTGAATTTATAATTAAAATATCTACTACTGATGTTGCTCTTAGTACGGATAACTCCCAATTAGATTTTGGATGAACAGCACTAGATAATTTATCTGTGTCTGTATGGCCTTCAACGATAATTTCAATGTCCTTTTCCAATTCAAGCACTTTTGCTAATTCAATGAGTGCTTTCTTTCCATTAGCTTCTACTAATGTACTTCCTGAAGCAAATAACAATTTTGCTTCCATACTCACATATATTTTCCCATCCTTTTCAACAACGGACAACCCTTGATTTTCAAATCCTTTTAATGCATTGGCAATTTTATTTCTTAGTAATTCCGCAGCTTCATCTTTTCTCTTTAATAATTCTTCTAATTCATTCACGCGTTGCTCTCTTTCTGCCAACAATTGTCCTTTTGTTTTTAACTCGGCTTCTAAAGCAAGTAGTGCATCTTCTTTTCTTTGTAACTCAATATTTTTTGCATCTAATTCTGCTTGCATAGACGCAGTTAATTTTGCCCCCTTATCTCTGAGTTTATCTAATTCTTTATTCAATGCTTCATTCTCACCACTTAATTTGTTTTTTTGACTTTTTAATTCACGAATTTGTTGACCGAGATTAGTGGTGTCTTTAACTAATTGCGCAATTTTATCTTTTGATACATTTAAACTTGCTTGAACATCTTTAAGCTTAGCTTCAAAATCCAATGAATTGTTTTTATACTTTTCCAATTCTTCAGAACATGATTGCTCTTTCGCTAATAACTCATTGTATTTTTTTATTGGAACACAAGATCCTAATGCTATTAGAAGCGTAACCAAAAACAACAATTGTTTCATAATCTTCATAAAATTTGATTAATTACAAATATCTCTAAGAATAACGCTGGGTTAATGTTTTAGCTCAAACTTTTATAAACATATAAAATTGGATAAAATTGCAGTTTTTGCATTAGAAGAGTGGACATTTAGTCCCGGGTCCATTTAGTGAAATACCGTTATTGAAAACAACTGACAATTCATGTGTTCCACTATTGGTAGTTCGTAACGCAGAAATTGTGTAATCGTAAGAATAAAAAATTGAAAAATTACCAGAAATTTTTAATCCTAATTGTCCTATCAAAGCGTCTCCTGCTCTCAACCCAATTCCAAAATTTAGAAAATTTTTATAATCAATAACCCCGATAAAGTCAATAGCCAATTTTAAATGAGATGGAATCCTCAACATTAATGATGGTAGGAATGTAGTTGTATGATTTAATGAAAAACGATAACCTCCACTTATTGAAGAATGAAAACGAAGTGAAGATATTGAACCAATATCTTTCCAACGAGCAGAGGTTAAATTATCTAAAACTAAACCAATATAATAATTTTCTCCATTCCACCATGCTCCCAATGAAGCATCAGGAAGAATTCGGGAACTTTCATTTAAAACAGTTGGATCGGGATCTATAGTTGTAGATGTTGACGGGTCATATCCAAATTGCATGATTCCTCCAAATAACCCGAGAGATAACCTAGTGCTCTTTGAAAAATTGAAATGACCAGCATAACCAAGATTGTAACGTGTGGTATTAAACTGACCTATTCGATCTGACTCGAGTTTAAAACCAATGCCATGACGTGCACTCAAATACTTTTTTCTTTTTGCATAAAGCGGTGCTGACAATCCAATGAATCCAGTTCTTGGAGCTCCAGAAAAACCAACCCACTGCATGCGATATAGGCAGTGTATTTCCATAAATGGTTTAATTCCAGCATGAGCAGGATTTAAGGGGAATTGATGCCAATTCCATTGAGAATACTGCGTGTTTTGCTGCCCATAAACTGGAATAAATGTAAATGACATAAATACAGCAACCAATACATTTTTTAGAAAAATTAAATTCATTTATCTCAATAATGTTATACTTCCTAATAATTCCTCTTTTCCTTGTTCCCTCAAATCAATAGTGTAGTAATATACGCCTTCAGGTAATTCTTCACCCCTTATTGTTCCATCCCAACTTTTTTGTTCGGAATAACTTGTTGTTTGATAAACCTCCTGACCCCATCGGTTAAAAATACGAACTAAGCAATTTGGATATTCTTCGATACCTTCAATAATCCAGGTATCGTTTATTTTATCAGCATTGGGTGAAAATGTGGTTGGTATAAATAGTTTTTTTGTTATGCTGATAATAACTTGATCTGAAATAATACACCCACTCTCAGCAGCCGTTAATGTATAGGTAATAGTTTCGTCTGTAACTATTAGTGGATTAAGAATACTCGAGTCAGATACCCCAAAAGATGGACTCCAATAAAAGAAAGAGGCAGTAGTAAAACCATTTAATTGGGCATCATTATTTTCGGAAATTTCTTGATCAAGACCAGCATCTACTGTAAAATCGATAACATTTATTGATCCGGAGTATGCAGAAACAATTTCAGAACAATTTGTATAACAAGAAGTTTCCACAGAAACTATATCTCCATTTGCTAAACCAGCAGTTGTAAAAACGGTATCAGAAGTAATGGCAACTAAATTTCCATTTATGAACCAACGATATTCCGAATTATTCGGACAATTTGTTGTTGAACAAGTGGCTATAAAAGGACTGTTTGAGCAAAGGTTTATACTACTTGGCATAAGAGCAATTGAAGGAACGGGTCTTTCAATGCCCGATCCGGTAATTTCTAAATCAAATGTACATTCAGCAGGTAATGTTATACCTGTTCCCGACATTGCGCCAGAAACTACAACATAATAAGTGGTGACAGGTGGCAATGAATTAGCTATTAAAGAAAAAGATGAATTGGCATTTGACTCGCAATTACCAACCAAAGTATAAGACGCAGCGTCACATGGCACAATCGCTTGTATGATGGCTGCTTGCAGTTCTATACCTTGCGCCGGATTATTTTCAAATAATAAATTATTAAATGCTAATTCTACAGATCCACCGGTTTGATTAGTTGTAAATGTAAACCAAATTGAATTGTTTGGTGAAAAACAAAAGGAAAAGTCGTCCTCACAATCTGGACAAAATGTAATGCTAGAGCCTATATTACTAAAAGATCCAATCAATGAAGGGCATAATTCAATTGGATAATTACAGTTATCATTAATAGGTTGGGCGTTAGAAATTAATCCATTCAAGAAAATGAAGACAAAAAAAAATATTTTATTCTTAAAATGGAATTTTGTAATTGTCAAAGTAAAAAATATTTGAGAGTTAACTCAATTAATATTAGTTTTATTTTTTCAAATATTGAAATTAACGAAAATTGGCACAAAAATCGATTTGCCAGGGTAATAAAAAATCAAAATTATGAATAAGCGCTACTTTATCATTATCTCTTCATTATTGATTACACTAGGTTCCCTAGGTCAAAAAGTAGATTATGAATTAAGTTCTAAATGGTTTTTAGGATTAAACATGGGTGGAACATGGCAAACTTCAGATGTAACCAATAAAACTAGCGTTGGTTACGGATTTACTTTGGGAAAATCTTACAATTATCAATATGGAAAACCATTCAGTTTTGATATTCGAGGGAGATATCTTGGTGGTTATTGGTATGGGCAAGATTTATCAAGAACAGATTCGGCAGGATATTCAGGTACGATTTTAAAGCCCTACATGGACTCTTTGGGATTCGCCGTGAATAATTTTCAATCCCAAAATCATGAATTGAGTTTAGAATTGGTTTTACATGCCAACAGATTAAGAGAAAAAACGGGATTTGACCCTTACATATTCGGAGGAATTGGTTTTGTTTGGAATCAAACTTATGGTGATTTGAAATTTGGCGATACGCTTATTGGAACAGAAGCAATTTATGGTTACGACGCGAATCAAATTTCTAATTTATCCTACTTTAATACCTTACATGATGGACTTTATGAATCAAACTTAGAAGGCACAAGTTCTGATATTGATAAATGGAATATTGACTTTATGCCGTCCCTTGGTTTTGGTTTAGGTTATCAAATAGGAAAGCGTGTAACTTTGGGGCTTGAGCATAAAACAACCTTCACATTGCGTGATGACTATGACGGATTTGCTTCTGCTTTGAGATCAAAACAAGATTTGTATCACTATACATCACTGTTTTTAAATTTTAGATTTCGTGTTAAAAAATCTGAACCAAATCCTCCTTTACCTTGCAATATCCCAGAAATTATGTTTGTAAACCCTAATAATTCAGGAACAATTTTAACTACTGAGAGCGGTTTATATCAGATTAAAGCATTTATTAAAAATGTGAATAATAACAATAATATACAATTTAAGGTTAATAATCTCTCTAATGAAAATTTTATATTCAATAATGAAACAGGAGCTTTTGAAGCGTCAGTTTACCTAAATTATGGAATGAATAATATTGAACTATTGGCTACAAATAACTGTGGTAAAAATGAAACAAAAACGACATTAAGTTACGTCCCGTGTATTGCTCCTCAAGTTGCATTTAATAATCCTAATGCATTTGGTTCAATTGTTGAAAATCAAAATTATACGATTGAAGCTACAGTATCTAACTTATCATCAGGTCAGCTTTCCATCATGCATAACAATAATCCTGTTTATAACTATTATTTGGATCCTTCTAATGGAAGATTAACTTTTAGTGTCTATTTATCATCAGGTGAAAATACATTTACAATTAATGCATCAAATGAATGTGGTAGCGTTGTTTCCTCTTCTAGTATTCGTTATGAACGATGTTTATCACCTATCGTTTACTCGAATGTATTAAATAATTCAGGATTAACAGTATCCTCTTCAACTTTCAATTTTTCATCTACGGTTAAATATGCAACCAGTTCACAAATTAAATTGACGCTGAATAATCAATCAGTTACTAATTTTTCTTTTAATTCAAGTAACGGTCAATTGGATAAATCAGTTCAATTGATACCAGGACAAAATGTTTTTGTTGTTACTGCGACCAATGCATGTGGGACTTCAACTCAAACGTTCTATGTTACATATACTCGTGAATGTATTAATCCAATTGTGAATATAACCTCTGTTAACAATAATAGTTTGGTTTACAATTCCAATCTTTTATTTTCTGCTCAGGTTTTCAACGTAACCGGAGGTTCAAATCTTAATTTAAGTATCAACGGAAATAATGTCACCAACTATAATTTTAATGCTTCGACAGGGACGTTAAACGCTAATTTTGTCTTGAATCCTGGCGTTAATGTAATAGCCCTAAGAGCATCTAATAATTGCGGGGCTATTGATCAAAGTGTTACCGTAAATTATCAAACTTGTAATTTACCTCAAATAAATATGGTAAATCCTTCGGTTGACATTTCAACAGTTTCAAGCGCCTATCTAAACTTTGAAACGGTGATCAGTAATCTTTTAAATAATCAAGATGTTACTTTGAATTTTAATGGTCAAACATTTTCGAACTTTACTTATCAATCTAATACAGGGAAAGTAAGCGCTACCTTAAATCTTAATTTAGGTAACAATATTTTAATTGTAAACGCCCAAAATTCTTGCGGAAATGTTAGTAAAACATTTGTTATTGAAAGATTAGTTTGCAATGCACCTGCCATTTTAATGACAAGTGCTGTTGCTTCTGGTGGAACAGTTACTACAAATCAATTTGTATTAAATGGTACTGCGACAAATTTGACAAATATTTCAGGCTTAACCATTACGCTTAATGGTCAAATGCAAAACAATCTTGTTTTCAATACTTCAACAGGAGTATTTTCAAAAACTCTATCCTTGTCTCCGGGTTTTAATACTATAGTAGTTTCTGCAATAAATACATGTGGAAGCAGTTCTGAGTCGATAAATATTAACTATCAGAATTGCGTGATTCCTAGTATTTCAGTGGTTACACCTGCTATATCGAATGCTGTTGTAAATAATCAATCATTTACTTTTAGCGCTAACATTACTAATGTTACTCAAAATCAAGGCGTATCGGTAAATTTAAATGGTCAAATTATAAATTCCTATACCTTTACAACAGCTTCAGGAAGAGCCTCCGGAACAGTAAATTTATCACCGGGGTTAAATACAATTGTTATTACTGCAACAAATTCTTGTGGAACTGTTTCTCAGACAATAACTATTGTATACAATCCTCCTATACCTCCAACACCAACTGCTGAGGAAAAAATCACCATTTGTCATATTCCTCCAGGTAATAATGGAAATCCACAAACCATTGAAATTCCAATTTCTGCATGGCCGGCGCATCAGGCACATGGCGATGTATTAGGTGCATGTGTAGAAACTCCACCAACAACTCCGACACCAACTGTTGAGGAAAAAATCACCATTTGTCATATTCCTCCAGGTAATAATGGAAATCCACAGACTATTGAAATTCCAGTTTCTGCGTGGCCGGCGCATCAGGCACATGGCGATGTATTAGGTGCATGTGTAGAAACTCCACCAACAACTCCGACACCAACTGTTGAGGAAAAAATAACCATTTGTCATATTCCTCCAGGTAATAATGGAAATCCACAGACTATTGAAATTCCAG
>Ga0209990_10000946_pt1 | contig 26623 bp, 18 predicted proteins | sample NOAtaG_6_FD_187304 | JGI IMG/M metagenome (GOLD analysis project Ga0209990, IMG submission 187304) | Freshwater lake microbial communities from Lake Erie, under a cyanobacterial bloom - NOAA_Erie_Diel5S_2200h metaG (SPAdes) (version 2) | ecosystem: Environmental > Aquatic > Freshwater > Lake ...
ATGCGTTCGAGCGTTTGCTGGCCGTGCGAAACGGGCTGGTCTGGTGTTGTCTGCTGTCAATTCCACTGACTTTGGTGCTGTTGCCGGGGGCAGCGTTTGCTGTCATCTCATTGGGGGTCATTCTGGCGGCAATTTTTTACGGCATTCCGGGACTGTTTTTGAATGCGCGTGGTCGAGTGCGTGCAGGGGGAATTTTAAATGCGGTGCCGGAAATTCTGGACATTTTGTCCATGTGTCTTTCGGGGGGGATGACGCTGGATCAGGCATTGCCTCGAATTGTCGAGTTTTCTCCGAATGTCAGCACGGACCTGACTCGCGAGTTGCAACTGGTGGTGCGGCAGGCACGGGTTTCGTCTGCCGGAGTGGCTTTCCAGCAGTTGGCGGATCGAATGGACGAGGTCGAGTTAAGGTCATTGGCGGCCACAGTGCAGCATACTGAGCGCCTGGGCACGGACATGAAGAAGGCGATTGACAACCTGTCGCAGTCGATTCGTTCGGGGTTGCGTTCGGAAGCGGAAGCCAGGGCGAACAGTCTGTCGCTGAAGCTGTTGTTCCCGATTATTCTGTGTGTCAGTCCTCCGGTGTTTTTCGTACTGATCGTGCCGCCTGTGATTCGGTTGCGGGACCATTTTCGTGAGCAGTTGATTCCCACGGGGACTCAGGATTTGATGCGTCGGGGCAGCCAGGGTGAGCCGTCGTCGCCGCCACCGGCGGCTCCCTGAAGAACATCAGGCCGACAGACTGGAAGTTTCATGACGGGTGTGAGGATGTTGTCAGTATCAGTTTCAACCCACCGAAGTGTTCCCGCTGTTAAAAAACGGCTGGGTGCGGTCGTGCTTGAGCTGATTGTTGTTTTGCCGACGTTGTTTGCCTGTACTTTGGTGGCGGCGCAGTTTGGTGCATCGTTGTCCGGGGCGGTGGCGGTGCATCAGGCGTCTGTGGCCGGAGTGCAGATGGCGTCGGTGCTGGGGCGATCGAACCAGGCTGTGCTGCTGGCCGGCATCCGGTCAACGGTGAATGATGCGCTGGTATCAGCCGGAATCTCGACGGATTCGGCGGGCCCTGGTGTGTGGTGTGCGGCGAATCTGCAGATTATTGTGCAGGAGCGATTATCGGATCCGCCTGTGTATGCAGGCAGCTCCGGTGCGGACGGAGTGGCGTTTCAGGTGGTTCCGGTGGCGGCCGGGATACCGGCGGACTGTGTGCGTGTGACGGTGAACGTGCGATTAAACCAGGTGGCTCCGGATCTGCTGAGCAGTTTCGGTTTTTCGGTAACGGGGCGTTATGTGTCGGCAGGTGCTTTGCGAAGTTACAACGGCAGCTGAGCAGTCGGCTTTCTGAGGGCTGGGGCGGATGCGGAATTCGAGGCAGCGTGTGTGGGCAGGCGGTACAGCAGATCGCAGCGGATTGGCGGTGATCTGGCTGGTGGGCAGTGCTGCGCTGATCATTGCTGCTTTATCCCTGGTGCTGGAGACTGGCTGGTTGCAGTTGTGTCGCAGCGAAGTGAAGGTGATCGCTGAGAGTGCTGCCCTCGCCGGGGCTCGATCGTGGGGTCTTGCAGCGACGAATGATGCGGCGGCAAGAACGGCGGCCAAAACAGCCGCAGCGCAGATCGTGACGGGCAGCACGGTGGAGGGTTCGAATGCTGAGCTGCTGGCCCTGGCGGGGGCGCTTGCTGCGAACAACAATGCGCTGGCGACAAACAACAACGCGGTGTGTCCGGCGGCGTTGCCAGCGGTGAATACCGTGGTGTTGCTGGGAGATTTTGAGGCAGCGACGTGTGTGCTGGCTGCCGGGACAGCTCCGGTGCCAGCATCCCGTCGGGCCTGTCTGGTGCAGTTCAGTTTAAGTCTGACAAGTCCGTTTACATTGGCCAGTCGTACGGTGAGAGCGCGTGCGGTGGCGGTCTGGGATCCGGCGGTGACGCCGAATCGCAGTCGTTTGGTCAGTCTTTCGGCGGTGACTTGTCCGTAGTTCAAGTGTGAATGCGTGTTGCAGTTGTCTCCCCTTTTTCCTCGAGGGGTTCAGCAGGAGTTGTTTCGATGAAGAGAGAACCGGGATCGTATGAAGTCGAGGCGGCTGTCGACTGTGACTGCTGCGGGCGGCCTGGCGGGCGTCGCGGGCGTCGCGGAGCCGTGACGGTGGAGTATTTATTGCTGGTGACACTGGTGGGAATTGGTGTGCTGGTGGGGCTGGCTGCGGTGAGAAACGCTCTGGTGCAGGAACTGGACGATGTGGCGGATGCGATCAGTGCGATTGTGTAACGGGCGTGGGGCGGTGACTGCGGCGCGGCTGTCAGCGCGGGGTATCGGTTTGCGCCGGCGTCGGGGCGTGGTGATTCTGGAATCGCTGACAGTGTTATTGGTGTTGGTGCTGGGATTGCTGGCGGTAATACAGTGGAGCATCGTGATGATGACGCACGCGGGTGTGACCGCTGCGGCCACTGAGGGAGCTCGCACGGCAGCGCGAGCGGTGTTTGTGACATCGCGTCAGGTGGACACGGAGCAGGCTGTGGCGTCGGTGCTGGCGGCGCATGGGGTAGTGGGGTCGGTCACTGTCTTGATTACGGATTTGGGTTCGACTGTGCGAGTGACTTTGACGGTGCCGGTGGCATCGACGCGAATTCCGAACCTGCTGAGCAGTTTCTATTTCTCGTTGGCTGGTCGCAATTTGCGGGTTTCAGCGACGGCGACCGAAACGTGAACTGCGGGAGAATCCTCCAGCGTAAGCGCCCCACCTTTGCAACACCGTCCCATTCTTAAGACACACTCGAGTTCAAATCTTCTGCAGCTGAGATGTTTCCCGTTCCACTGCAGGTTTTTTGTGGGGCATTTGGGGTCTGCGGCTACCCTGGTTATTTTTCGCCACGTTCGGCACGCCTTGTGCTGTGTACCTTTCTCAGCAAACGACCGGGAGCTGGTTGTTTTCTCGATGGATTGGTTGTCCCAACTGGTTTTTTCCTGCTGGGGCTCAGGGATTGGGCGGTTTGTTGTTGGCCGGGGCGGATCGCCTGTTACGGATTTCGGCTGCAATGCATGGACGGAGAACGGAGTTATGAAGGGTTTGTTACTGGCATTTGTGCGTGGTGAAGAGGGTTTTCTGCTGTCGACCGAAGCTTTGCTGATCGGGACGATCACGGTGCTGGGGTTGATTGTGGGTCTGGCAGAGATTCGGAACAACGTGGTTCAGGAACTGGGTGACTTTTCGCAGGCAGTGGCTCAGCTGAGCCAGGATTATGCGTACACCAGTGTTTCTGACACCAATGTTCCCAGTGGTATCTGGACCTATGGAAGTACTTTCAGTGACAGCACTGACATCCAGCAGGCTCAGGCCACCGACGCCAACGGCATTACTGTGACGACTCAGGCGCCGATTGACAACGAGTGATTTGTTGTTTTGCGGGTCTGATGCCGACACATCAGGACATGAGCGAGCGTGGAACGCTCGGGCAGTGACGCCAAAACTCTGGTCTGACGACATTTTTTGTGTTTGTCAGTCCGGCGTGTCGAGGGAGTGCCGCGGTGTGTGTGGCTGGTTTTACCGGCCGACGAGCCTTGTGCTCGTATTTCACCTGTGGATTCGCTCGGTGGCTCAGGCTGCCCGGGCTTTCTTCTTTTGGTATCTGTATTGTGGCCGACGATACGGGTACCCTCGCTACATATCGGCATATGTGTTGGAGAAATGACGATGAAGAACATGTTCCGTAGTTTTCTTCGCAGCGAAGAAGGTTTCGTTCTGTCGACTGAGGCTGTCCTCATCGGCACCATCCTTGTGCTGGGCATGATTGTTGGGCTGGCGGAAATTCGCAATGCCGTGGTCCAGGAACTGGGTGACTACTCACAGGCTGTTGCTATGCTGAGCCAGGACTTCGCCTACACCAGCGTGACCAGCACCAACGTCAATACCAACATCCAGACCTCCGGCTCGCAGTTTTCTGACAGCACTGATATTCAGAGAGCCAACGGAACCGTTGCGAACGGTATCGGTGTTGCGACCGTGTCAGTACTGGACGCGGAGTAACACTGTTCGAGCAATTCTTAGCTCGTGCTGGGAATCTCGCCTGTGTATGCTTCAGGGTGGTTGCAGAAATTCCGGACGGATCCGTGGCCCATGTTTTGGAGCGAGGCCATGGTTTTCATGAACCGGTTCATTCGTGATGAATCTGGATTCCTGCTGTCAACAGAGTCTGTTCTTCTGGGTACGCTGGTTGTATTGGGACTGATCGTAGGACTTGCTGAGGTCCGCAATGCAACGGTACAGGAACTCGGGGATTTCTCGCAGGCGATTGCCTGGATATCGCAGGACTTCGAGTATACAAGTGTGGACAGCACAAATGTTGCAGGTGACATCGTGTCTGCAGGCAGTCAGTTCAGCGACAGTGATGATACCCAAATGATCAGCACTATTGCAGCAAATGGCATCATCGTAGATGAGGTGTCGGTACTGGATGACGAGTGAACTGTTGATCGAAAATTGTTTGATGGGGAGGAGGCGTCGGAGTTCGCCTCCTCCCCATTTTTTTTCCCGCCATGAACTCGTACATCCAGCAGCGCTGACTGTTTGTCTGGTTGCAACGGAATTGCCGGAATCCTCTGCCAAAATATCCCCGAACTGTCTGAATTCTTTCGTCAGAGTGACGCTGGATCTGCCAGGATGTGCAGAGGCTGTGCGATTCAGCCAAAAGTACACCGCGGGTGTTGGCCAGGTGGCATATGTTTTCTTCCGGAAGATTACCGCCCTGGAGGCACATTTTTGTCCTCCTGCTGACGTTTTTGGTATGTCTGGCGTGTCGGTTCTGGCTGGGACTGAATTACGGCGAACTTCACCTCGGCCTGTCTGAGCGGATGCCTGTAAACGGACTCCGTGTACACTGCATGGCTCCTGACGGGTTGCTGCTGCCTCTCAGTGCCCGGGAGGAAAACCCTCGACACTTCAGCCAAATATCGTGTTCGGGCTCCGCATGTGCTTTGTTCTTGTCTGTTCCTGCAGCCGTTGTACTTAGCGCGGAAGACATTGAGGTGCGTTTTGGGGAGAATTGGGGCCGACCTTCGCGGAGGCTTCAGTTCAATCTTGCTGAGACTCGGCCGGTGGCGGCTGACGCTGGACCGAGACAAGTTTTTGAGGTCATTCCTCAGCGCGTTCGGCAAAGTTGGTTTGCCCAGCCGGGCAGTTGCAACTGGCAGGGTGATTTCTGGCTGCTGATTGTTCCGCTGGTGCAATCCGCTGTGATCGTCGGTATCGGTCTGCTTCTGCGAAGGCTCTGGGCGATGAATACCGCACCAGCTGTGCAGGCGATGCACACGTGGGGCACGCGCGAGTTCTCCTTTCGGTCCCTCGGATTCGTAAGCTGGGGGTTTTCGGCGGTGCGAATGTTTCTGCTGCTGCTGATGTCGTGGCAGATATTGACTTTGGCGCCGGGGTTCCTCTTTGTTCGCTGGGGGGATCAGTTTGTTGCTGCTGTACTGATGCTGTGCGTTCTCTGCGGTGTTCTTGGTCTGTATGTCCGTTTTATTTTAACTCGATCGTCTGATCGTCAGCGCCTGTGGTCATGTGCCGCGCTGATGGCGATCGTGTTCATCGTGAAACTGAGTTTTTGTCTCAGTTTCGATGGTGTGCAGCAGGGGGATTATGAGAAGTACCACCGCTATGGAATGGCAATCGCCAGCGGTCGCTGGGATCTGATCGGAGATTCCGGTGTGTTGACTCGCGGTATTTTTCTCGAGCGTTCAGCTGTCTTTACGGCGCCGTTGATCTGGTTGTTGGGCCCGTCGCTGACAGGCCTTGAACTGTCCCTGCTGGTCATGGAGTTTGGGACAGTTGTCGGGATGGTGTGGTTGACGACGCGGATGTTTGGGGTTTCTGCAGCCTGCTGTTCTGTGCCATTTCTGCTGGTGTATCCACCGTTTATCTTCTCAACGTGGGTTGTTGGTACGACGACCCCCGGGTTTCTCTGGATGGTGATTCTGTGGTGTGCAGCCGAGAAACTGGTTGAGTATTTTCGTGGGATGCTGTCGGTTCAGCCGGGCCGCCCTGGTGCCTGGTGCTGGCTGCTGTCGTGCATTGTGTTTTGCGGCGCTTTGGTGATGCTTGACCTGACCCGCACGTTCGCGGTGTTTGTTTATGCGGCGGCATGTGTCAGTGGCATTGTTGCATTGTTAAGCCTTCGGTGTGGTGCTCCGCGGCCGTCAGTAAAGCAGGTAAGCGGAATTTTCCTGATCGGGGGACTGACGCTGTATCTGGGCAGTGCAGGGGTGAGAGCCGGTCGCGGGGTAATCCGTGAGGAGATTGGCGAGCAGATTGGGAATTCACCAGCAGTTTCGATGCTGGATGCAGTGTCTGCCATGGATTCCACTACCGACGGCAGTGGGGTAACGATCAGCAACTGGCGATTTGCGACGCTGCTGAACACTCCACCGCGGGTGCGGTCGGAATTGATTCGCAGAAAACTGATCCATGAAAAATTGCTGACAGGTCACGATGCCTGGTTTCATGTTTTTCGAAAAAATGCCTACCTGTCGTTTGTGCATGACGCTCAGATTCGCGTGCTTGGCGGGATGACCGGAACGAAAGAGGGGTTTATGGCATGGAGTCGTGTTCCATGGTATACGACTCTGCGTCTGTTCACAGATGGTGTCAGCCTGGTGCTGTTGTGTTTTGGGCTGTTGCGTTGTCTGAATCCTGGTCATCTGGGTGTAACCAGAGCGGAATTGTTTCCTCTGTCGTTTGTAGTGATCCTGTATTCTGCCATTGTGGTGTTGCTGGAGGCTGGTCCGTACTACTCCTACATCGTGGCCTTTCCGCTGGCGTGGAGTGCTGGTCTGGTGCTTGGGCGGAAGCGGGTAAACGCCGATGCAGGAGCAGCCGACAGTGTGTCGACAGGAAGTTTTTTCACAGTCCTGCAATGGAAGCGTCCAGCCATTGTCGTTTGCGCAGCATTGGTGTTGTTTGGGGTGCATGTGCTGGGGGCAAAGCTGCTGCAGGATACGGGGCTGGGTTTTCTCGCCATCACCGCTGCCGAGGGTGCGGAGGCGCCAGGCGGAAAGGGCCTCCTGAGTCGGTCTCGAGTGCATGTGGCGGTGGCGTTACCGGCGACCGCTGGTGTAGTGCCTGCGGGGCGTGAGTGTGCTGCGGAGGTGGTGGTACCGGGGGCATTTCGCAATTCGGATCGCTGCTGTTTTCTGCTCACCGTGGATGCTCGTTCGCGGAATCTGTATTTCCCAAGGTCGTACTGGAAGGCGCTGCCGTTGGAATATGTTGTTGAGTGGAATGGCCGAGAATACCAGAGTGGTGGTCTTGGCAGCCTGCATCCGCCGCAGATGTTCTGCATTGATGCCAGCGAGGCCGAAGGTGAACGCCCCGTGGATTTGAGACTCCGGGTGCGTCTGCGTGCTGTTGGGGAAGTGAACGTGAGAGAATCGGGTTTCCTGCCGGCGATCGCTGTGGAGTATCCTTTTAACCCGGACGGGGACCCGCGGTCCGAGCTGAAGTCGTGGCGTGAGGATGTGCGGAAAGCTGAGCAGGCTGAAAATCGGAGTGGGGAATGAGATTTGTTCAGCCTTCCCTTCGGCAAGGCTGGCAGGGACGAGCATTGTTTCTGCTGGTCTTTGCGGTGTTGCTGGCTGTCCGTTTGTGGTGCGGACTGAACTATGCGTCTGTCTATGTACAGACTCCCAGTTCGCAGGCGGGTTCGGCGGGCCTGCGCGTGTATGCGTGGATGCCGCAGCGGGCGTTTTTGCGGGAGCTGGACAGGATCCCTGAGGTTCCGCAGGTCTGGATGCTGCAGTCGCACGTGGCTGCCTGCGAAAGTGTACTGGTGGTTTGTCCTGCTGGACATGATGCCCTGGCAGGGACGCTTCGAGTTGTGAGCGGCGACAGCTGGACGGGACCGGTGAAAGTTCTGTCGACAGCAGGGGGGGCCGTTCGCAGTCAGAACGAAGTGCTGGTGAAGTTGTTGTCGCCGGACAACCGCGCTGCGGTTTATGAGCTGCCTGTACGGCGTTCATTCACAATGGTTCCGGGAGTGCGTGGCTTCAACTGGCAGGGAGATTTTTGGCTGCTGCTGGTTCCATTGCTGCAGGCTTTGCTGTTCTGCCGCCTGCTTTCGCTGATGCGTGGGGTGATCGGCGGAAGCTTTGCGGTCGGGGAGCCGGTGTGGACGCTCACTGGACGTTGGTGGATCAGTGTGTCTGTCGGTTTGCTGCGGCTGTCGGTACTGCTGTTGGTGCTGCATCAGGTGGTGCTGGTGATTTGCAGGGTGGTCGCAGTGCGGAGCGGGCTGGAGGCGGCGGTGGGATCACTCTGTGGTCTTGCGATTTTGCAGGGCGTTTGGCTGTGTTTCCGGACTGTTGGTCACAGAGGGACAGCGGGAGGGCTCCGTGCTTTTCTCTGTGTGATTATGCTGATTGCTGTGGTGCGTGTGGTGTGGATTTCGAAGGTCGATTCCTACCAGTCGACAGATTATGCTCGCTATCTGGAGATCGGTCAGCAGATCTACGATGGAAGGTGGGATCTGCTGGCGATTCGCGGCGAGACACTGACACCCCTCTACATTCGTCGCTCGCTGATTGTGACATTGCCTGCGATCTGTCTTTTCGGGAAAGGGCTTGCTGCGCTGGAGTGGTGGAATGTCTGTGTCCAGTTGCTGACGCTGCTGGTATTTCGCAGGCTGGTCAGGCTGTTGACGGGCAGTGCTGCAGTCGCGACGGCAGCCATCGTGCTGCTGACGCTGATGCCGGAGTTTTGGTACAGCGTTACAATTGCCACTCACAATGTAATGGCAAATTTGCTGATTTGTTGTGTGATGCTGTTGTTGGAGATGGTCCGCCGGCGTCTGGCCGACTCGGGCGACGGTGGCTGGTGGCGGGTATTCGTAGATGTGAGTCTGGCGATTGCTGCGGGGTGCTGTGGCGCGCTGCTGGAACTGTGTCGCAGTTTCGGTGTGTTTTTGCTGGCGGCAGTCTGGGGGACTTTTTTTTGTTTGCTGCTGTCGTGGTGTTTTCATTCGAGGCTACGTCGCTGTGCGGGGTTCCCTGGCCTGCGAATGTTCGGAATGCTTGTTGTTGGCACACTGGTTTGTGTTGGGATTGTTTCGCAGGTGGATCGCGCGATCGCGTCGAGGGTTCCATGGCGTACGCCACCAATCTCTGAATCACTGGTGGCTGTTGACACGCAGGGAACGGGTCTGGGGCGTGAAATGGAAGCGTGGCGAGTGCAGTATTTTCCCGCGGTGCCTGGCGGTGCAAAGTACGAACTGGCAGTGCGGCGACTGCTGCACGAAAAGCTGGCCAGTGGCCTGCAGATCTGGCCCTTTCTGATGCGCCGCAATGACGTCTACAGTTGGCAGTCAGATGCTCTGGTGCAGGTGTTTGATCGGTTGCGGGGGCTGATTCGACCGCTGAAACACACGCGCGTACGCTGGTTCAGTGCTCAGCAGGCCGTTTGTGATGGGTATTATCTGCTGATTCTGCTGCTGCTGCTGATCCGGCTGCTGCTGCCGCGGCGATATCCGGTACTCAGGGCGGAAGTGCTGCCGCTGGTGTTCGTTGGCCTGATTGCAGTGGCTTTGTATCTGCTGACGGAAGCCCACCCCTATTATGCTCAGTCTTTCCTGCTGCCGTTTTGCTGGATGGCAGCCCTGGTGGCTGTTTCCGGTGTGAATGCAGTGAAGACTGCTGGTGGTGTTTCTGCAGTTGCGAATCAGCCAGCGTGGCGCGAGCTTTTCGCGGGTCTGCGTCGGCTGGGTATTCCTGCCGGGATTCTGTGCGTGGTGATTGCGGTGCATGGGCTTGGTGGTGCATGGCTGAATCAGAGCAGTCTGCTGTTTGCTCGGATCAGTCTCATGCTGCCGTCGGAAACCTCAGGTTCCCTGCTGACGCAGCAGTCTCGCGTGCACGCGGCGGTTGCGATTTCGCCGCGTGCAGAGGGGGCGCAGCGTGTGGGGGATGCCACTGTGCGTCTGGAAGGGCCATTGGATGCTGCCGGCAGTCTGAGATTCTTTCTGACGGCCAATCAGCGAACGGATACAAAGCTGCTGATACATCCGAATCACAGTCCGGTTCGCTTCCGGCTGCTGATCAATGGTCGAGTCTTTCGGCAGGGTGTGCTGGCGGATCTGAATCGTCCGGAATTCTGTATTGTGCCCAACAGCGAATGGGGGATTCAGGCTGGCCGTCCGGTGGAGTTGCAGATTCGACTGGAGGGGCAGCCTGCTGCGGACGCGTTGCAGCCCGAGTGGCTGGCGATTGAATATCCGTATTTTTCGGCGGAGTTGGGGGATCGTTCGACTGCTGTTACTGCTCCAGAGGCAGCACATCCACGCTGACGGACAGGCGGTGCTGGCTGCCGCCGACACAGACGCCGGTGACTGGTGGAACGTCGCTGTAGTCGCGGCCCCAGGCGAGTGTCAGGTGGTCGGTGCTGCAGAGTGTGTTGTTGGTGGGGTCGCAGTCGATCCATTCGCCGTTTCCGGCGTAGACGGCGCACCAGGCGTGCGATGCGTCGGCGCCCACGAGGCGTGGTTGCCCGGGGGGCGGAATGGTGCGGAGGTAACCGCTGACGTAGCGGGCGGGCAGTCCGACTGATCGCAGGGCGGCGATCTGCAGGTGGGCGAAATCCTGGCAGACACCGCGACGGATGCGGAACACGTCGGGTACCGGAGTGTTGACCGTGGTGGCTCGGCTGTCGTACGTAAATTCCTGGTGGATACGAGCAGTCAGTGCCAGTACGGCTTCGGGCAAAGTCTGTTCCGGGGCGAGTGTTTCTGAGGCCCACTGGCGGATGGTGTGAGTCCATGCGACTTTGGGTGAGGGAAACAGGAATTCGAGGGCATCGCGGTCGGCGAGGACTGCTTTTCGCTGCAGCCGTTCGCGCAATTCGGCGACTCGTGTGCGACGAACGAATTCAGGGAGGCAGGGTTCGCGGACGGCAACTGTAGTGGTGGCTGTAATTTCCAGCTGCTGATAGCCTTCATTGAACGAGAACAGCTGTACGGGATTGCCGAAAGCGTCGCTGCGTCGCGAGCGGACGGACGGTTCGGGGGTGATCTGCAGAGAGAAGGATTCGATTTGCTGTCGATCGGCGGGGCGGAATTCCAGCCACGCCTGATTGTGTCCAACGGACACGCTGTCGGCCCCGGTGTAGCGGGTCCGGTGGGTCACGCGATATTTCACGTTCGTCCCTCCGCTTCTCCGAATGGTCTGGGGGCGGCGGAGTGCACGAGGTATTTGCCGGTCAGAGCATCGGACAGTCTGAGCATTGATTCTTCAACGGTCTTCAGGGCTGTCGTGACGGTTTTCAGGGCCGGACTGGCGAGATCTGCTGCGGTCAGCATGCGAACAGCGTGTGTGGCCTCCATCACCAGTCGCATTTCCTCAGACCTGAGTGGCTGAGTGGTGACACCGGGCAGGCGATCTGTGTGCTGGATCAGTCGTTCCAGTTGAAACGCGAGTGAGCGTGGGTTGGAGTCATCGGCGATGGCGAGATCGAGCACAGCATTGCGCTGCAGGTTATCCCGATAACGAAATCGGTAGGTCATGCGTACGTCGAGGATTTCGATGAGTGTGCGCAGCACTGCCGGGCTGGCGTTGCCTCGTCGCAGGTCTGCGGTGAGCAGCATCTGGGCCGTCGAGACGGCTCGTTCGATCGACCGGCCAATCTCCAGAAAACGCCATGAGGGACCGCGGTTCATGCCGTCAGCAATCAGGCCACTGACGGATGCGAGGTCGCCGATGAGTGCGTTGGATGCGGTCACGACATCAGTCAGGTCACGACTGTCGCGAACACTGGCGGAGCGGAACGCATCAGCGGTGACATTGATACGATGCCAGGTGTCCGGACTGATCCAGTCGCGAACGAGAGAAGCGAGTCGGGTGAGTTCTCGGACACTGATGGCGAGGCCACCGTATTCCTGGGCATCGAACACGGCAGCGGGCAGTGCTTCGGCGAGCGAGGGCAGTTGTGATTCGAGGCCTTCGAGGACGAATCCGGGTTCCAGCTGGCCCTGTTCGCTGAGCAGTCGGGCGAGGAATCGGACTTCGTGCACGTCGACGCTGCCTTCACCGGCCAGTCTTTCAGCCAGTCCGCGGATCAGCCGAGCGAGGAGATCGCAGCGATCGATGGAGCGTCCAAGCCAGAACAGGTTATCGGCAACTCGGCTGGGGAACAGTGCGGACGTGCGCTGCAGTTCGGCGGGCTGATCCTGCGGTGTCAGCAGTGTGACGGGTTCGACGCGGCGTTCGGCGAGCACCCACAGATCTTTGCTGCTGTCGCCGCCGGAGACGGACAACTGCATGGGTTCTGTGTCAGGGGCGATGCGAATGAGTCCACCGGGCATGAGGTGCCACTGTTTGTCGTCTTCGACCAGGAAGGCTCGGAGTGCAACGTGGCCGGTGCGGATACCATCCGGTGTCCAGACGGGAGTCCCGGAGCGTCGAACTGTTTCCTGTGCGACCCAGTTCCACGGTTCAGCCTGGAGCCTTGTGAGTGTGTCGGCTTTCTGCTGATCTGTCAGGTCGCTGATGATGATTTCTTCGCCACCGCTTTTCTGGAAGGCGGGCTTGAGAACAAGTTCTTCGAAGCGATGCAGGACTTCGGCGAGGGCAGCGGGATCACCGCACCACCAGGAGGGAATGGAGGGCAGCAGCAGAGGTTCTGCGAGCAGGTATTGGCAGAGTTGCGGCAGGAAGGGCATGAAGACGGGGGCGCCGACGATGCCGCAGCCGGGTGTATTCACGACGGCCACATTGCGAGCTCGGACAGCATTCAGGATTCCGGGGACGCCATGAGCGGAGTAGCCTCCGAGTTCCAGCGGGTCGAGTCCGGCTTCGGCGCAGCGTGTCATGACGATGTCAACGGGGACCAGTCCGGACAGAGTTTTCATGCAGAGGACATCGCTGCGGACAGCGAGATCACCGCCTTCGACGAGTGTGTAGCCGAGGTATCTGGCGAGGTAGACGTCTTCGAAGTAGTAGGGGTGGCTGGGGCCGCTGGACAGCAGTACGATGCGGGGGCTGTCGGTGGGGCGTGCGGTGCGTCGGCGGAGTGAGTTCTGCAGTCTGACGAAGAACGGGGCGAGGCGTTCCACGGCCAGCTGTTTGAAGCCGGCGGCCATGGACCGCGAGCTGACGATGCGATTTTCGAGAGCGAAGCCGGGGCCGGCGGGGGCTTCGCTGCGATCGGCCATGACACAGAAGGAACCGTCGGCTCGGCGTGCCAGTTCGGCAGCGTAGAGGAACATGGGTGTCTGATCGCCGGTCTGCAGGTCGCAGAACGGGCGCAGGTATTCGGGGTTCGCAAAGAGGACTTCGGGGGGCAGCAGGCCTGATTCGAGCAGTCGTCTTTGCCCGTAGATATCGGCGATGATCAGGTTGAGCAGTCTGGCACGCTGTGCGAGGGCTGTTTCGACGGCCCCCCATTCGGCGGCAGTGGTGACCAGCGGCAGCAGGTCGAGTCTCCAGGGGCGAGCACCTTCACCGCCATCGCTGGGCGAGTGATAGTTGACACCGTTTTCGCGGAGCATGCGGTCAGCCTGCAGATTGCGGCGTGCGAAATCGGCGGCTGGGATGGTGCGGAACAGCTGCAGGAATTTCTGCCAGTGCGGTCGGGGCTGTCCGTCGGTGTCGTACACTTCGTTGTGGACATCCGGAGGACACTGAAACAGCGGCTCAATTCGCGATGAGGGTGGGACTGCCGTGTTCATTCCGTGGATTTTCTGTTGATGCTGCGACGTTGGACGGCTGAGATTCAGTGTGGACGGATGGCCTGCCAGCGGAGCCAGTGGTCAGCGAGGACGATGGCGGTCATGGCTTCCGCCATGGGAATGAAGCGTGGCAGCAGGCAGGGGTCGTGGCGACCGGTGGTGCGGATCGTGGCGGGTTCGCCGGTGCGCGTAACAGTCTGCTGTTCGCGAGCGAGGCTGCTGGTGGGTTTTACGGCAGCTCGCAGCAGAATGGGGGCTCCGGTGGACATGCCGCCGAGCATGCCACCGTGTCGATTGGTGGCGACGGCCACTGGTGGTGCCTGAGGATTGGCAGGGCTGGCGGAGCCGGGGATAAAGTCATCATTGTTCTGACTGCCGCGAAGTTCGCAGCAGCCAAATCCAATGCCGTATTCAACTGCCAGTACAGCGGGCAGGCTGAAGAGGGCTTTGGCGAGATCGGCTTTGAGTTTGTCGAAGACCGGATCACCGAGTCCTGGGGGAATGCCTGTGGCGACGATCTGCGCGGCGCCTCCGATGGAATCGAGGTCTCGTCGCACTTCATCAATCAGGGCGACCATCTGTGGAACGATGCTGTGGTCGGGGCAGCGAACGAGATTTGGTGAGCCGTCAGGCAGAGTTTCGATTTGCTGCAGAGTGACGTGTTCCGGACGGGAAACAGATGCTTTGAGTGGTCCGATCTGTGAGACCCATGCGAGGACCTGGCCTCCGAAGGCCTCGTGGATGAGTTTTTTTGCGACGGCTCCGGCGGCGACTCGTGCGGTGGTTTCGCGAGCGCTGCTGCGACCACCTCCGCGGTAATCGCGGAATCCGTAGCGGGCGTCAAAGGTGAAGTCGGCGTGTCCGGGACGGTATTTGTCGCGGATATCGGAGTAGTCACTGCTGCGCTGGTCAGTGTTTCGGATCAGGATGGCGAGGCTGGTGCCTGTGGTGCGTCCATCAAAGACACCGGACAGGATTTCCGGCTCGTCCTGTTCCTGCCGCTGTGTCGTGAGCAGGCTTTGTCCGGGACGACGTCGGGCGAGATCCGGTCGGAGATCATCGGGGGAGAGGTGGATACCGGGCGGAACGCCATCGATGATCACGACGTTTCCGGGACCGTGACTTTCGCCGGCTGTGGTGATGCGAAACAGTTGACCGAAGGAGTTACCGGGCATGCGTTTACCTGAGCGAGATTCGGGAATTCAGAGCGTGGGGCCGGCGACCAGTTGTTTCATTTCCCGGACGGCACGTTCGAGGCCGACGAGGACTGCGCGGGAAATGATGGAGTGTCCGATGTTGAGTTCGTGGACGCCGTGGAGTCTGGCGACGGGGCGAACGTTGTCGTAAGTGAGGCCGTGTCCCATGTTGAGAATCAATCCCTGGGAGACGGCGTACAGGCCGGCTTCGCGCAGGCGATCCAGTTCGGCGGCGCGGGCTGCAGGAGTGCGGGCTTCGGCCCACGCTCCCGTGTGCAGCTCCACCGCGGGGATGTTGAGTTCCACAGTTTTGCGAACCTGCTCAACGTCGGGGTCGATGAACAGGCTGACGAGAATTCCGGCCCCGGTGAGTTGTGCTGCGCACTGACTGATCCGCTGAGCGTGAGTGATGACGTCAAGTCCGCCTTCTGTTGTGACTTCTTCGCGACGTTCGGGCACCAGCGTGGCCTGTTCGGGTAGTGTCTGAAGGGCGATGCGGGTGATTTCGTCAGACACGGCCATTTCAAGATTGAGTCTGAGCCGGACGGTTTCGCGGAGGATTCGTACGTCGCGATCCTGAATGTGTCGGCGATCTTCCCGCAGGTGGATTGTGATGGAGTCTGCTCCGCCCAATTCGGCGAGAACAGCAGCCTGAACCGGGTCAGGCTCGGAGGCGCGTCGGGCCTGTCGAATGGTGGCAACGTGATCGATGTTTACGCCGAGCAGGGCCATGCCGTGGATACTCCAGGAAATTTCTCGATGTCAACTTCACAGCAACCGCGGGGGCACTGTTGAGCTGTGCGTTGAATTGTGCAGAAAGTTGGGAATGCTGGGAAGTTGGAATTCGTGCCATTGTCTGAAACGGTCGGTGATGGGTGGCACGTCAACGTTCCGGAATCGGCATGTTTTTTGCGGGTGGGAAATGGGAAACGGCAGACTGCCGTTCTGGCACCCTGAAATACCTGGATGTTGAGAATCCTGACTTTGTACGAAGATTCCGGTAGTACTCGAGTTCCTTCGCGAGGTGGAACTGGCGGGGGCGGCGGGGCGATTTGTGGCACGGGCAGGTGGTTAAGAGTGGTTGTCTTCGGGGTGCGCTGGAATTCGCGTGCGGATCTGGGAAGATGTCGGGTTATTGGATGTCGTGCTGCAATTGCCATGGAGCGTTGCGGTTCCGGCGATCGCACAGTTGATATTTTTCGGGGCAGGACATATGGGTTCTGTGAAGCAGCAGGCGGCACCGGCGACGGTGGTCTCGACTGAAGTGATGATTGAGGCGCGGGGTCTGAGCAAGTTCTACGGGGACTTTGCAGCGACTCGCGATGTCAGTTTCAGTGTTCCTCGCGGACAGGTTTGTGCCTTTCTGGGGCCGAACGGTGCGGGGAAAAGCACGACGATGAAGATGCTGACCGGCTTTCTGGCTCCCAGTCGCGGTGAAGCTTTTATTGCGGGTCACAGCATTGCGGACCAGCGTCTGGCGGCGAGTGAGCATCTGGGTTATCTGCCTGAGAACGGACCGTTGTACGTGGAGATGACGCCTGAGTCACTGCTGACGTACATGGGTGAGGTGCGGGGCCTGTCCGGTGATTATCTTGCCGGACGGCTCGCGTGGGTGGCCGAGAAGTGTTCGCTGGCGGAAGTGTGGCGGAAGCCGATTGCGAAGCTGTCGCGTGGTTTTCGTCAGCGTGTGGGGATGGCGCATGCGATGCTGCATGATCCGGCGGTGCTGATTCTGGATGAGCCGACCAGTGGTCTGGATCCGAATCAGGTGCAGGGTGTGCGAGAGCTGATCCAGGAGCTGGCAGAGACGAAGACGATTCTGCTGTCGACTCACATTCTGCAGGAGGTGCGTGCGGTGTGCAGTCGTGTGGTGCTGATCAACAACGGCCGAGTGGTGTTTGATGGCCCGACGGCAGGTCTGGGTCAGAATGAAGTGGAAATGGAAGAGAATTTCCGTCGAAAGACTACGGCTGGTGCGAACTGACGGTGCTTGAGGTCTGGTATTGCGGCGTGTGGACGTGAATTTGCGACGAAGATTCGGGGTGAGGGCTATGCTTCGCAGTCATGTAATCAGGGCGGTTGCGTTGCGGAATTTCCGCAGCTACTTTTCCGGAATACTTGGGTATCTGTTTATTCTGGTGTTTTGTGTTGCTGCCGCATCGATGACGTTTTCCGACGCCTTCTTCGCGGCCAATCAGGCGAATCTGGACCAGCTGACGGGAGCATTTCCGTGGCTGCTGCTGTTTGTCATTCCGGCCATTACGATGACGGTGTGGGCGGACGAGCGGAAGCTGGGTACGGACGAGCTGCTGTTTACGATGCCGGCGACTGAGGTGGAGGTGCTGCTGGGGAAATATCTGTCTGTCGTCGGTGTGTACTCAGTTGCGCTTTTGTTTTCCCTGGTGAATGTGCTGGTGCTGCTGTTGCTTGGCAGTCCGGATCCGGGGGCTGTTTTTTGTGCTTACGCGGGTTACTGGTTTGCCGGTTGTGCATTGCTGACAGCCGGCATGCTGGCCTCGGCGCTGACCAACAGTGCCACTGTGGCGTTTGTGATCGGCGTAGTTTTCTGCTGTGTGCCGGTGCTGCTGTACCACGCGACGGATGTGGTGGAGTGGCTGGCCAGTCTGGTCGGCGGAGCGAAGGATCTGTATACGCTGCGGAACGCTCTGTCAGCACTCAGTCTGCAGCAGCAGCTGCTGGACTTCAGTGTGGGTGTGCTGCCGCTGGCGGGAATCTGCTGGTTCATTTTCTTTTCGCTGGTGATGCTGTACGCCAATCTGGTTGTGATTTCAAAGCGTCGCTGGGCTGAGGGCAGTGAAAAGTCCGCGGGTCTGCAGTATGTGGTGCGGACTCTGTGCGTGGCTGTTACCTGCGGATCGCTGCTGTTCATGCTTTCGCGGATGCCGTTGCGAGCCGACCTTTCGGCCGAAAACCTGTTTACTCTGTCGGATGCGACTCGCCAGACGATTGCGGGAATCCGGGAGACTCAGCGGGTCACCATTCAGGCGTTTCTGAGTCCGGAGGTGCCTTCGGACTACGTGGAGACGCGGCGACAGCTGGTGGGTCTGCTGCGTGAGTTCGGACGTTCCAGTGGTGGTGCTGTGGAAGTTCGTGAGATTCTGGTGGAGCCTTTCAGTGAGGAGGCCGAACAGGCTCGAGCACTGGGAATTGAGCCCGTGCGGCTGCAGTACGACCGCAACGGCAAGCGTGAAGAGGCGGAAGTATTCCTCGGAGCGTTCATTCAGAGTGCATCGGATGAACTGGTGATTCCATTCTTCGGCAAGGGTCTGCCGATCGAGTATGAGCTGACGCGATCGCTGCGTACGGTCTCTGCCGAGAAGCGACTGAAGCTGGGAGTGCTGCTGACGGATGCTCAGGTGATGACCGAGGGGGCCGGGGGCGGACGCTGGGAGATTGTGCGTGAGCTGCAGAAGCAGTATCAGGTGGTGGCTGTCAATCCTTCTCAGAAGTTGATTCCGGAAGAGCAACCGACTGCGGATACAGAGAAGCCGGGTGAGCAGGCCGGTGAGAAGCCGGCTGAGGAGAAGAAACCGACTGAGGCGTTTGACGTGCTGCTGGCGATCATGCCGTCGTCGCTGACTCAGCCGCAGATGGATAATTTTCTCGAGTATGTCAAGTCGGGGCGTCCGACTCTGGTTTTTGACGACCCCTGTCCGTTTGTGTTCCAGACTCAGGCCGGCCTGTCAATGGCTCCGAAGATGCCGAAGGCTGGTGGGGGTGGGATGTTCGGTGGTCCCCCGCCGGAGCAGAAAGCGGACAACGGTGAACTGACCGGTCTGATGACGCTGTTGAATGTGAAGTGGGACAACGGTCAGATCACGTATGACCAGAGCAATCCGCATACTCAGTTTGGCACGCTGCCACCGGAGTATGTCTTTTTGTCGAAGTCCGGTCGGGATGCGGAACCGTTCTCACGTTCCAGTGCCGCCACCAGGGCTCTGCAGGACCTGGTTCTGCTGTATCCCGGTGCGATCAGCGACCGAGCAGGCCGGAAGGAGCAGACGTTTGAGCCGTTGCTGAGAACCAGCCGCAGTTCCGGTCTGCTGGAGTGGGATGATTACACTTCGGCTTCCTTCAGTACGTTTTCGATGGCTCCGTCGCGTGAGATCAAGCAGAACATTCGTCGCAACAATGACGGCGGTGGTCACGTGATTGCGGCACACATTCGGAATGAGTCAAAGGAAAGCCCGCTCAATGTGATCTTCTGTGCGGATCTGGACATGATCACTGACTGGTTCTTCATGGAACGGAACCGGGGCATGCTGGACGTACAGTTCGACAACGTGACGTTTGTACTGAATGCGGTGGATTCGCTGGCAGGCGATGAGACTTTCATCGACCTGCGGTCTCGTCGTGAATCCCTGAGGACTCTGAAGTTTGTCGAAGACAAGACGGGCACGCTTCGTGAGAAGCTGAACGTGGAAGAGAAGGAAGCTCAGGCGGCCATGGACAAGGCACTGGAGACTGCCGAGAAGGAGCTGCGTGACGAGATCAGCCGAATTGAAAAGGACGAGACTTTGGACGACCGCAGTCGCGAAGTGCAGGTCAGTCAGAAGGAGCAGCAGCTGAATCGGCAACTTGAAGTTCGCAAGGAGCAGCTGGAGCGGGACGTGAATTCGCGTGTTCGCCGTTCTGCAGTCGAGATGAAGCGGGAAGTGCGGCGAGTGGAGAATACGGTGCGGATTGTGGCCTGCATTGTGCCGGCAATTCTGCCCATCTGCTTTGGCATGCTGTTTCTGGGGATGCGAAATCTGGCAGAGCAGCAGTCAATCAATCCGAATCGAAGGAAGAGCTGAGGCTGAGACATGAATTCTACAAAAAGAACACTGATGTTTCTGGGCACAGCGGGCGGATCGCTGCTGCTGGCGGTTCTGGTTAACCTTGCCAGTGCTCCTAAGTCTGTGGACGGATTTTCGGAAGTCGGTCAGGAATTTTTTCCGGACTTTCTGGATCCGCTGAAGGCCACGGAACTGAGCGTGGCGAAGTTCGACACGGAGCAGAAGGAGAAGCAGTCGTTTTCCGTGAAGAAGAATGATCAGGGATTTTGGGTGATCCCATCCCATCATGACTATCCGGCTGAGGCTGCTGAGCGACTGGCTCGCACTGCGGCTTCGATGATTGGAATTCGCAAGGTTGCTGTGCAGAGTCGCAGCAAGGAGGACTGGGGACGTTATGGTGTGCAGGATCCGGAAGCGGAGGCTGCCACGGGTGCCGACGGCAAGGATCCGCGTGGCACGCGACTGTCTCTGAAGGACGGCAGCGGCAACGGGCTGGTGGATCTGATCGTGGGGCGCGCCGTGGAAGGTCGTGATTCGCACTACTATGTGCGTCAGCCTGACAAGAACACGGTATTTATCGCGAAGATGACGGTGGACCTGTCGACAAAGTTTGCTGACTGGATCGAACCGGATCTGTTGAAGGTGAATCAGCCCGATATTACTCGAATTCTGGTCAACCGCTATTCGGTGGATGAGCAGCAGGGAACAATCAACCAGGGTGAAGTGCTGGACTTCGTCAAGGACAGGACGGCCGGCAAGTGGGGCCTGGATGGGTTGAATACCGAGGCTGAGCAGGTGAAGGAAGCCACGGTCACTGATCTGGTGAGGAACCTCGATCAATTGAAGATTGTGGGAGTTCGTCCGAAGCCGCAGGGTTTGAATGCTGACCTGACGGTTTCGGACGAGGTGTCTCAGAATCCTCTGCTGCGTCAGGTGCTGCAGGCTGACATGCAGCGGCAGGGATATTTTGTGGCTCGCGGGCCGCAGAATTCAGTCCAGCTGGTTTCGAATGAGGGAGAACTGATTGCGGGGACCAGCAACGGTGTGCGGTACACGCTGTATTTTGGTGAGATCGCGCGTGGGACTGCGAAGGATATTGAAGTGGGGCTGAAGTCTGACGCGGCTGCCGCTGAAAATCCCGAGGCGGCGAAGGAAGGTGCAGATGGGAAGGCTGCCGAGAGTGAGCCGGCGGCGGCCGATGGTCCGGAGAAGGGGCCCCGACGTTATCTGCTGGTGAAGGTGGACTATGACGAGGGGCTGCTGGGGCCGAAGCCGGAAGAGCCGGTTGCTCCGGAGAAGCCGGCGATTTTGAACGATGGGGCTGCTCCGGCGGCACCTGCTGAAGGTGCACCGGCGGAGAAGCCGGCGGAAGCGGCACCGGCTGCTCCCGCGGCGGGCGAACCAGCACCCCCGGAGGCACCTGCACCTGCACCAGCACCAGCACCTGCAGAGGCTCCGGCGGAAAAGCCAGCGGAGGAAAAGGCTGCAGATCCCGGTTCCTGCGATGAGCCTCAGGCGGCTCCGGCGGATGCCGCTGCAGCTTCGGCCGACGCTGCCCCGGCGGCACCTCAGGATCCGGCTCCGGCAGCCCCGGCTGCTCCGGCTCAGGACTCCCCTGCCCCGGCTGCCGCTGCTCCTGCTCAGCCCGCTGCTGCTGCTCAGCCCGCCGACGAACCGAAGCCTGCAGCCGATCCGAAGGCTGAGGCTCAAAAGGCATTTGATCAGGCGATGGCTGAATATAAGGCAGCGAAGGCTGGTCATGCGGCTGCGGTCAAGGCCTGGGATGACCGTGCGAAGGAGGGACGTAAGCGTGTTAAGGAACTGTCAGAGCGTTTCGCCGGCTGGTACTATGTGATCACGGCGGAGAGTTTCGAGAAGTTCCAGATCACTCGTGAATCTGCGGTGGAGCCGAAGACTGCGGCTCCGGCACCTGGTGCTGCTCCGGGCCCGGGTGGCCTGGGAGTACCTGGTCTGGACGGCAATCCGTTGCTGCCGCCGGGGGCTGGTAACTGAGATTTATGGGTTCCTGAGCTTTGTCAGCGGGGCCTCGGGCGATTTCGTCCGAGGCCTGCTGCTTTGCCGTGTGTGAGCTGGAAGTCCCTGATCGGCGGCTGATGTTGAAGTTGTATTGGCGGGCGATTCTGTGGACGGTGTCTTTGCTGACGCCGCAGGCACGCGCGATGGCTCGAATGGACCACAACGTCTGACCGGCCGCCTGATTTTCAGTGAGGTGCCGGACGACGCATTCGCAGCAGGCGTTGCGGATTGTCGGTTTTCTGCCGGCTTTGGAGTGACGGGCGACCAGTGACTGCAGTCTGTGCTGAAGGAACCGCTGTCTCCAGATGCCGGTGGTGCGGCGGGAGCACCCCAGCTTTCGGGCGGTCTCGAGGTTGGAAAGACCGGTGGCCAGTTCCAGAATGATGAGGGCTCGCAGTCGCATTCTGGGAGGAGATTGGGGGGCTGCAAGGACGTTGTGCAGTGTCTGCCGTTCTTCAGGTGCCAGCTGGATTGGTGCTGCAGATCGCATAATTGACATCCGGTAGGGCGGGTGGCAGGCCCGCTGGTGGATCATGCTGTTTGGGATTTTGGTGGTGCATGGGCACAGGACTACAGGCGTAGCCGAGGGCTGGTTGGGCGACAGGAAATCCTGTTTTTATGGCTTTTTCGGAAACAAATTGCTGAATGGCCCGAAACGGTCTGCTCTGCAGGCTTTACATGAATCGGGCGCCGGGCGACACTCAGGCATCGCGTCTGAGTGCCGTTACCCCGGCTGGCCTGGCCGGCAGTTTTTTACGGGGCCTGACAAATGTTCCTGCGGGAAATTCGTCTTTTCAGATTCCTGTTGTTTGTGTCGCTGCTGTCCGTTTCTGCTCTGGCCGCGGCCTGTCAGGTGCCGGTGTTTCGTTATGCCCTGGAACGCTGGTCTGCTGATCAGTACCGGTATGTGGTGTTGTGCGACGCCGAACTGACTGAGCAGCAGCGGATGCTGGCCGACAGTTTGGCGGGGCCGGGCCGAACTGGTGGTGCGGGGCCGGGTGAGCCGACAGCTGGCGGACCGACAGCTGGCGGACCGGCAGCTGCGGTGCTCAGGGTGCATCGGGTCACGCAGCAGTCTGATGCGTTTCTGCAGGATCTTTGGCGGCAGCGGAAAGTGCGGGCAGAGCCATTGCTGGTCTGTTTGTTTCCGCGGACGGCAGCGGTGGAGACTGCAGCACCGGCATTTACGTGTGGCTTGAATGAAGCGGCGGTTCGCAGTGTTCAGGCAAGTCCGGTCCGCACCGAGCTGACGAAGCGTCTGCAGTCCGGAGATTCCGCGGTGTGGTTATTTCTGGAAAGCGGTCAGGCGGAACGGGATCAGGCGGCGCTGGAGCGGCTGGAAACGGGACTGCAGCAGCAGCAGGCGCGGTTGAAGCTGCCCACGGCCAGTGAGATGGAGGTGACGGAGCAGCAGCTGCGGGAGCTGAAGGTGCCTTTGAAGCTGTCATTTTCGGTGCTGAAGGTCAGTCGTTCGGATGCGGCAGAGGCTTTCCTGGTGAGCTGTCTGTTGCGCAGCGAGGAGGATTTGGAGCAACTGTCAGAGCCCATGGCGTTTCCGGTATTCGGTCGGGGGCGTGTGTTGTATGCCCTCGTGGGTGACGGGATCGCGGAGGGCACGATTGCGGCAGCCTGCGATTTTCTGACGGGCCCGTGTTCGTGTCAGGTGAAGGAGCAGAATCCGGGATTTGACCTGCTGTTGGCGGGGGACTGGGACCATTCGCTGGGCGGGGTACTGGTCAGTGATCCACTGCCTCAGGAGACCGGCGTTGGCCGGGGGACGGGGGCTCCGAAGCTGCTGACGATCCCGTCCGGTCGAAGGACCGGCGGAAAAGGTTCAGTGCCGGATCGCTGAATCGAATTTCGTCGTCGTATGGCAGCTCCTGATATATCGGGTGTGAGCAGATGTCGGACAGTTCTGAGCAGAAAGACACTGCAGTTGCTGCGGTCGATGGGCCGGGCCTGCTGCGGCGACTGCGGATCTGGATTCCTCTGATCTTTTCTCTGCACGTGTTGTTTGTGTGGGGTGGGATTCAGCGGCGGCTGCAGGAACCTCCGTGGTGGCCCCTGCTTGCGGGCTGGCTCCTGTTGCCGTGTTATTACCGTTCATCGGCGGGGGCAGCGGCTCTGCGACTGGGCCGCTGGTGTCGATTGCTGTTTCTGCTGGATGGTCTGTTGTTGCTGCTGTCTGTGCTGCGAGGCTCAGACTGGCTGGCGATGAGTGCTTTGGCGACCTTCACTGCCGGAATTTTGCTGGGGAAGGAGAATCGCGCGGGTGACCGCAGTCTTGTTCGACTGTCGCTGTTGTCATTCGTGGCTGCGGGGGTACCGCCGTTTGTCGAACAGAAATTGTGGTCGCAGCTGACGTTGTGGCTGGCCGAGGTGTGCAGTGTGCAGGGTGCTGTGTGGGGCTGGCAGAATGTGCTGAGCGGAACACAGCTGCTGGGCCCCCGGGGTGAATTGTCTCTGGAAGTGCTGTGTGGTTCCGGACTGTGCTGGACGTGGGTGTTGTCAGCCGGGCTGTGGTGGGCATTACTGCAGCGGCGGTCTGTGCTGCAGGCTGTGCTGCTGGTTGTGTGTGCCTGTGCCATCGCGTGTGTGGGCTTGCTGACGGGGGGGCTGTGGGCTGTCAGGCAGCTGTCTGCAGGTGCCGAGTCGATCAGTGTTTTGTATGTGCAGGGCATGTTGCTGGTGCCGCAGTTGCTGCTGGTGTTGTCTGCCGATTCTTTGGTGTTGTTTTTGACATCTCCGATGTTGCGGCCGGAGCTGTTGGAGGTTCGCCGTGAATCCGGCCTGTTTGAACGGGAGGTTCCGAATCCGCTGGAGGTTTTTTGGAACCGGTTCGTGGCCGCGGAGCCTCGATCGTTTCTGCAGCGAGTTCAGTTTCGGCTGCCCGATGGGACTCCCCTGCCCTGGGCCCGGCTGGTGCGTTTTGCCCTTGAGGCGTGGCTCAGCACGCGGAGTGTCCGTTTTGTGTTGTTTGCTGCTCCGGCTGTGTTGCTGCTGTGCGGCAGTCTGCTGCTGACGCTGCGGATTCCGCGGGAGCGTGCGGGCTTGCTGAAGCTGGCTGATACTCAGTTGGCAGCGGCGCTGAGCGATGGCAGTTGGGTGCTGGCGGAGCAGTCGTTTCGGGTTCTGGAGGGGTATGGAGAGGGAAGTCCGCTGGTGCGTTTTCGCTTTGCGCAGGCGCTGTGGCTGGCTGGTGAACGAGAGCGGGCGTGGGGGGAAATGCTGCAGCTTGCTGACGCTGGTGAGTCCGGTCTGGCGGCTGCTCAGTTGTGGCTGGTGGAGCGGTCACTGGAGCCCGAGCCTTTTCGGGTGTTGTCGGCGGTGGAGCAGCTGCAGCGGCTGGAGTCCGCGCTGCGGACTGAGACGGGCGATGCTGAGATTTATCGTCGTCTGGCGGAGCTGCAACTGCGGTCCGGTGAGTCATTGCTGGCGGAGCGTCACCTGCAGCGGGCAGCAGAGCTGAATCCGGTGTATGTCAATTCCCTGTTTCGACTGCGAGGCCGGCTGGGCAGGCTGCGGCTGCCGGATGATCTCTGGAGCGGTCGCGTTCAGCAGTTGCAGGCTCAGGTGGAATCTGCATCTGCGGGGACGGCGGAGTCATTGCAGTTGGCGGAACTGTTTGTGCTGGGACGCCAGACGAAGCAGGCGGAGCAGGTGTTGCGGGCAGCGCTGAAGCGGAGTCCGGCGGAGGATTTGCAGCGCAGTCTGAGCGAGTTGCTGGCGGGGCGTGTGCGGGCTCAGCTGGATGGAGTGGATTTTGATGGCCGGGCGGCCGTTCGTGCAGCGGAAGAGGCGATTGAGCTGTGGCCGGTGGGGGCAGTGGCTGTCCGTGTGGCAGCGCGACTGCAGCTTTCTGGTTTATCCTTGAAGGAGGCGACTCGCGAGAAACTGAGTGCTGCGTGGCTGGCGGACACAGCTGCTGTCGGGGGGCAGGAATCTGCGGAGGATCTGCAGATGCTCAGGGTGATTGTGCGAGTGCTGGGGACGAATTTTGAAGCTGCGGAGTTGGATTCTGCTGCGATCAAAGTGACGGCGGATGGTCCGCTGCTGGTGAGTTTGCTGGCGCAGCGGGGGGCTGTGGAGGGGGCTGATGAGCTGACAAATCGGATGCTGGAGCAGTTGCAGTCGGTGCCGGCCAGCCAGTCTCAGCAGCTGCTGCGATTGGAGTTGTTGCTGGCGGCGGGGCGTTATGCGGAATTGCGGGCTGAGGCAGAGCGGCTGCGGGGGGCCGATGGTGTGTCGGAGTCTGCGGCCGAGGCGATTTTGGGGATGTCGTTTCTGAATGAGTATGATGAGCGTGCGGGGCGGCCGCGGAGTGGTGTTGAGAGGATGATGCGGTGGCTGCCTCAGGAGCCGTCAGCAGCAGAGGGGATGGCGCAGCTGCAGCTGCTGCGGCAGGGGCTGGCGATCGCCGATGTTCGTACTCGTGTGATCGATCGACTGTGTCGCATGGTATTGGCCGGAGGTGTGACAGGTGAGCAGGCGGAGCGGGAGCTGACGGGGTTGAGAGCGGCGGGAATCAGTGCAGAGTATCTGTTGGGGCGAGTTGGGGATGTGGCGGCTGCGGTTGGGCGATATGAGCAGGCGATACCGTGGCAGCGACAGGCACTGGCGGCTGCTTCAAGGCGGAGTTTTTTGAGGTTGAACAATCTGGCGATTTGTCTGTTGCGTGCGGAGGGAGCGAAGGCAGCGGATGAGTGTCAGCAGTTGGTTGAGGAGGCATTGCAGCTGAGCGAGAATCATCCGCAGCTGCTGGCGACTCGCGGTGAAATTCTGCTGCGTCGCGGGCAGTATGTGCGAGCTCGGGATGACTTTGAGGCCAGTTTGGCAGTGGCGCCGGGCAGTGCGGAGGTGTGGGGGTTACTGGCGGAGTCGTGCCGGCTGGCGGG
>Ga0209990_10000948_pt1 | contig 26576 bp, 10 predicted proteins | sample NOAtaG_6_FD_187304 | JGI IMG/M metagenome (GOLD analysis project Ga0209990, IMG submission 187304) | Freshwater lake microbial communities from Lake Erie, under a cyanobacterial bloom - NOAA_Erie_Diel5S_2200h metaG (SPAdes) (version 2) | ecosystem: Environmental > Aquatic > Freshwater > Lake ...
TTACACCTAACGGCAATATTCTTAAGAACAGACCTATTGCCCCTGGTGCATCTTGGAGTGCTGGAACTTCTATTACCATGCGATTACTTACAGGAGCAACAGGAGCAGTTAGCAGCCCTGTTGTGTCATTACTTGGTAGCAACGTAACACAGGTAGACTTAAACGGTGGTCCTGATGTGCCATCAACTACTACCATTACCTTTAATGGTATCAATAACTACACATTTGGTGGTGGTACTAACAGCGATAATTTATTCGGCAATGAAAATCAGTTGTATTTGGTACAATCAGCCGCTATGACAGGCCCTTGGGATAGTGCATCCTTAGTTTCAGGTACTGCTATTCCGTTTGTAAACAATACCAATTATAGCAGAACAACAAATGCAACAATTTCGCCTATTGCTACCAACGGGGGGTATTTTACACTGGGAACTGAAGTAGGACCTATATCATATAATGTAACTACATTAAATAGAAATACAGCTCCTCTTACACCGGGAACCGCCCAGTCAAATGTGCAAATGATGCGTGTAAACATACAAACAACCGGAGTAATTCCGGGAATTAATGCTACGTCATTCAGCATGAGCACAACAGGCTCTACTAACCTTAGCAATATTGTAAATGCCAAAGTGTATTTTACCGGTACAGATTCAAATTTCTCGGCCATCAATCAGTTTGGTACAACTTTTACATCACCTAGTGGCCGATTTATTATTTCCGGCACTCGCCAACTGTTAGCAGGAAATAACTTTTTCTGGATTACGTACGATGTGCCTTCAACTGCTTCGCTTGGCGATAGCCTTGCAGTAAGCTGTGATACTATCATAGTAGCCGGTACCCCATACAGCATTGCTCAACCTGCTACGGGTTTCAGAATATACAGTCTGCCCATGACGTATGTTTCATCTACATCCTCACATCCATTTTTAAATCCTGTAGAAAAGAATTCAGATTTTCATGTCATCATGCGTGCCGAGGTTGTTACCTCGTCTACAGGTTCGCCTATTGCTGTGAACTCTTTTGACTTAAATACAGGATCAACGTCCAATCCGCTTACGAATATTGACAGTGTGATTGTATGGTATACTGGTACAAACGGAACATATTCAACACCAGTATTTTTTGGAGGTGCTGGTTCAGTTTCGGGTGCATTTACAGTAACAGGCAATCAAAATCTGGCAAATAATTCCAATTACTTCTGGGTTACCTATCGCCTTAAACCAGGTGCCAATGTTGGTGATTCAGTTGATGTCGATGTAAATGGAATAACCGTAAACAGTAGCTTACAGATACCTTCTGTTACTTCACCTGCAGGAAGCAGAAGAATACGTGGCGTTTACTGTGTATCTGCAGCTACAAGCACTGGTGACGAAGAGATTTTCAACGTGAGCATAGCCACACTTAATAACTCATCAACGTGTACAACATTAGCACCAGGCCCTGGCTCAATTATTCAAAGATATGCCAATTACACTACACTACCGGCCACTAACGTTGTAGCGGGTCTAACCTATCCGCTCAACGTGACCATTAACTCCTGCGGTGGTTTTTACGGTGAAAAATTAAACGCTTACATTGACTGGAATCAAGATGGTGATTTTAACGATACACTGGAAACAGTTATGGATATTCCATATGCAACCGGTGTTGCAAATGCCGTTCGCAGCCAGAACATAACTGTACCTTGTTTTGCGATGGCAGGTCAGACACGTATGCGTGTTGTTTATGTTGAAGATGTATCAGCGCCTTCGTGTGGTACATATACATGGGGAGAAACGGAAGATTACACATTAAATGTAATAAGCGTTCCTCCTACTTACACAACATCAACTACCATTCAGCAAACAGGCAGTACATCAGCATCTGCTACCAATGTTGCTATATTACGTGTACCGGTAAAAGTATTGGCTACAGCTTGCCAACCTGGACAGATTACGCAACTTAACTTCAACACAGCAGGTACTACATCAAACGCTGATATTGTAAGTGCGAAATTGTATAAGACAGGAAACAGCAGTGTATTCAGTATATCCAACCTACTAGGCACTGTAACTTCACCTAGTGGTGCATTTAGTTTTAGTATTACAGATACTGCCCTAAATGATAGCAACAACTACTGGCTGACTTACGATGTATCAGGTTCGGCACCGAATGGGAATGTTCTGGATGCGCGTTTCGATAGTGCACAAGTTTTCGGTAACTGGTATGTTCCTGCTGTTTCAGCACCCGCAGGAAATATTGTTATAGCAACACCGATGACTTATGTTTCATCAACTTCATCACATCCTACGCTGGGTAAAATTGAACGTGGCACAACCGGCAATCAAATGCTGCGTATTCAGGTGGTGATGTCATCAACGGGTGCTCCTGTAGCATTAACTCAATTAAATTTAAGTGTAAACGGTTCATCAAGCCCACTAACCAATATTGACAGTATTATGGTATGGTACACAGGCGGAAATCCTAATTTTATATCTCCTAGCTTTTATGGTGGAACAGGTGCTCAATCAGGTGCTTACAGTATTTCAGGACTGCAAAGTATGCTGAATGATACCAACTACTTCTGGGTAAACTATAGTGTGCCTGTTGGTGCAACGGTTGGCGACTCGGTAGATGCTGAAATTTTGACCATAAATGTTGCCAGCACACTTCAAACTCCGGCAGTAACCGCACCGGCTGGTTCGCGTCAAATTCGTGCTCCTTACTGTGCATCTTCAGCGGGTAGTCCAGCTTTTGACGGTGAAATCTGGAATGTGACCGTTGGTACACTAAATAATTCATCTACGTGCAGTACTACCGGTGGTGTAGGCTCAATACAGGGTGGTTATGCTAACTATACCACAATTGTAGCTCCGCCAAATCTGTTGGCAGGTACACAAGTACCGTTTTCAGTACATACAAGTACATGTGGTGGTAATTATACAGGAGTATTGGGCATATGGATTGACTTCAATGATGATGGTGACTTTACTGATGCAGGAGAAGAAGTTCATATGTCATCTACATTTACATATGGAACTACTGTATTCCGTGCAGGTAATCTAACTATTCCATGTGTTTCACCTGGTCTCAAACGAATGAGGGTTATATTGGAAGAAACGACCTTGACACCTATTAGTCCTTGTGCAACTTACGGATACGGAGAAACAGAAGATTACACTGTAAATATTGTATCGCTTCCACCAAGCTACACTTCATCTACCACTTTGCAACAATCAGGAACAACCTCGGCAGGTTCTACTAATGTGCCTATTTTACGAGTGCCGCTAAGAGTATTCGCTACTTCGTGTCAACCTGGTGCTATAACACAGCTTAATTTCAATACTGTGGGTACAACATCAGCAGGTGATATTGTGTCGGCCAAACTCTATAAAACAGGTAATAACGCAGTATTCAGTACATCTAACCTTGTTGGTACAGTTACTTCACCTAGTGGTACATTTGGTTTTAGTATTACCGATACAGCTGTTAACGATACGAACAACTATTGGCTAACATATGATATATCAGGTACAGCACCAAACGGTAACGTGCTAGACGCGCGCTTTGACAGTGCACAGATTTTTGGTAACTGGTATATTCCTGCAGTAAGCACACCGGCTGGTAATGTGCTTATCTCAACACCGATGACATTTGTTTCAACTACTTCGAATCATCCAACGTTATCAAAAATAGAGCGTGGAACTACAAATAACCAAATACTGAGAATTGGTGTAGTCATGTCATCTACAGGTGCAACTGTTCCTGTAACACAACTTAATTTAAGTGTAGCAGGTTCTGCAAATCCAACTACAAATATTGACAGCATAAGTGTATGGTATACCGGTGCAAATCCAAACTTTGTTTCTCCATTACTTTTTGGTGCCACAGGTGCTCAATCGGGTGCATATACCATTACCGGATCACGCAATTTACTGAACGATACGAATTACTTCTGGGTTACTTATAACGTTCCTTCAGGAGCTACAATAGGTGATTCAGTAGACGCTGAAATTGCATCTATAACAATAGCTGGTATTCCTCAGACACCGGGTATTACCGCACCTAGTGGTGCCCGATTAATTCGTGCACCGTATTGCCCATCAGTAGCTACTACAACGTTTGATGGTGAAATATGGAATGTTACGTTAGGTACTTTGAACAATACTTCATCTTGCTCAAATACTGGAGGTGCTGGCTCCGTACTTAACCGATATTCAAACTATTCTACTACAGTTGCAGCTCCTCAACTAGCTGCAGGTGCTTATGTACCGTTCTCAGTAAATACCAGTACCTGTGGTGGCGATTATCCTGGTGTGTTGGGTATTTGGATTGACTTCAACGATGACGGTGACTTTACGGATGCCGGAGAGGAAGTTCACATGACACCTGTATTTACTTATGGCACTGGTGTATTCCGTACCGGAGATATTGTTATCCCTTTAACTGCAAGTCCAGGTCTTAAGCGTATGCGTGTTATACTGATTGAAACCGGTACAAGTCCGATTACTTCATGTCAGACATACTCTTATGGTGAAACCGAAGACTACACGGTAGAAATTATACCTGCACCAATACCGGCAACTTATGTATGGAATCAAACTGTTCCGGCTGCATTTGGTACAGCTGTAAACTGGACTCCCAACCGTACCGCACCTAATATGAATGACAGACTTGTATTCAGCAGTGGTGGTACAGTAACGGTGAATGACTTAGTAAATCACAGTGTAAAACATATTACTGTAAGCAACAACACTACTGTTAATATGAATACCTCAGCTTCGGCTAACTTTAATGCATGGGATACTCTGGCTCTTACATCGGGTAGAGCAATAACAGGAATTAATGTTTCCATGTCATTGGGTAACAGTAACGCAATTGGTACATTAACTGGCTCTGGTAGCATTGAAGGTGTCTTTGCACGTTGGGTAGACTTAGTTAGTACATCATATGACTTCCCGCTTTCACATAACAATGTAACAAGAAATGTTTCCATTCAATTTAATGCTCCTGTTGCTACAGGCGGTACAATTAGTGCATCATTCATTCCTGGTTTACCCGGTACTACCGGTTTGCCATTTAATGATGGATTAATTAACGTTAACCGAATAGCAGAAAATGGATACTGGACACTTGGCAGTGGTAATGGTTTATCATTTGGAACAACCGGTAACTATAATTTAGCATTAACTGCTAACGGATTTAACGGAGTTGTAACTTTAAGTACGCTTACTGTTGCACGAAGAATAAACAATACAAGCCCGTGGGATACTGCAGGAACCTATACTGCAGCAACAGGAACGAATAGTGCACCCGTTGCTAACAGAAGCAATTTGCGTGTATTGGGAGACTTTACACTGGGTGGCGACTCTGCAACCAACCCCCTTCCTGTGAATTTGGTAGATCTGAAGGCAACCACCATACAGAATGACGTATTGGTTACTTGGATAACAGCCAGTGAATTGAATAACAAAGGATTCTTTGTCGAAAAATCCGTTAACGGTACTGATTTCCAAAGTATCGGGTTCGTTACAGGCAAAGGCACAACCAGTTCACTTGTAAATTATCAATGGTTGGATGAAAAAGCGTTCGCTGCAGTGAATACCGTTTATTACAGACTTCGTCAGGTAGATATGGACGGAACTGAACATTTGAGTGGTGTTGTAAGTGCTACAAGAACAGAACGCAGTATTTCATCGGCTACGGTAGCTCCTAATCCTTTCAACAGAACTACTCAATTGAATTTAGTAACTGTTGAGCAAGGCGAGTACACCATAACAATTACTGATATTCAGGGTAAAATCATTGCTACACGTGTTATGAATGCTGTTAAAGGACTGAACACCATTAACTTGACTGAAATGGAGCAAACCCGTGCTGGTGTTTACTTTATTCGAGTTTCCGGTGCTGAAACCACTACCATAAAGGTGGTAAAATCAGCTAATTAATTTACAGTTAGTTAGTCTGAATACCTATTAGAAGGCCGGCTTTACAAGCCGGCCTTCTTTTTTAGACATCGTTAAATCAAATGTAGATATCAAATTCGCTGCATTTTGGTTAATTTAGCCGCTTGTTTTGCAACGGATTACACTAACTATTACATCTGCTATACATGAATTTCAGAATTATTAAAATTATTTGTCTTGCATCGTGGTTTTTGATGCTGAGCCCTACTTACGCTCAAGTTTATCTGGCAGAAAGTTTTGAGACCGCATTTACAGGAAGCCCGGCAGCCCCTGCGGGTTGGAATCAAACTCGAATAAGACCGGTAATTACAACGGCAGAAAGAGACTGGACTCGCAATACGTTTAGTGCAGGAACGTGGGCAATTACAGGCGGTACTATGCCGCCTAATCCGGGAGCATTTCATGGAAACGGAGTATTATTCTTACAGGATATAGGATTTGGTGCTTCCGCTACACCATTAACAGAACGAAGAATTACATCACCAGCGATGAACATCAGTACATCCACATCTCCTTATGTAAGATTCTATCTTTTTTATCCTCAGGACCCCTGTCTGAATATCAATTTGCGTGTTGTTATATCTGCTGATAATGGCTCAACCTGGCATACATTATCAAACATAATGAGTGGGTTAAATACTACGCTTTCACCTAATCAATGGGCTAAAATTAATGTTCCTATACCCGCTCGCTACCGCGGTACACAAACTCGAATCGGGTTTGCTACAGTAAACCGTAACGGTGGTAATAATATCTTCATCGATTCTGTATCTGTTTTGGAATATACGCCTACTACTATTACATCCGTTGCCTCAGGTAACTGGAATGTTACGTCTACCTGGTCTGGTGGTGTAATTCCTACTTCCGACCACAATGTTATCATTAACAGCGGACATACTGTTGCGGTAGCAGTTGGTTTGGCAAGCGGTGGAGTCCGCTGCCAAAATTTAACCATCAACTCAGGTGGTACATTAACATATGGACCTAACGGAAGTCAGCTTTTACAGGCATTTGGCGATATTAGTATTTCCGGAACCTTATCAGCCTCAAATGCTACAAATGGTCGTGTACTTTACGCAGGTAAAAATTTTACGATAAACACAGGCGGGGTTGCCACATTTAATACAGGCAACGCAGCTTTGGGAACATCTGCAGCATTGGCCAATTTGCCTCTTAATGTATCAGGTATTGTATTTTGCAACAGCGATTCGGCCACATTCACTAATTCAGGAACACTTACCGGTGGTCGTATTAATAATATCTGGCATTTGGGGTCAAATGATGCTGTATTCCGTTACAACGATTCTGTATCTGTACCGCTATCATTTGCATTAATTAACGGCAGAGTTGACGCCAATAGTCGGTTAGTTTTGGGGAATGCCGCTGTTGCCAATACCTTTAACTATATATGGCGTACAAATGGAAGTTTTGTTTCAGCACCTTCATTTAACAATACCAATATCAATATTCGCTGGATGCTTTATTTATCCGTATTTCAAAGCACAGTAACTCCTACTAAACTTTTAACCGGGGAAGAAAACAGAAATGTATCAGGACGAGTGATTGAGGGATATCTTACATTAAATACACATAATAATGTTGAGCTGACATACCCGCTATCCTTCAGTGCTGCACATACGCCATTTCTTCAACTTCAACGAGGAATTCTGATAACCAGTGAGGTAAATCCACTCATTTATTCATCAAATTATTCGGGCACGACTGCATTAGCTCCCAGTACAACTAATCCTAACCCAACTAATCATGGATCCTATGTAGTGGGTAGCATTCAGGTAAGGAGGCCTTCATCGGGAAATCTTCAGGTATCATTACCGTTTGGCATTGGCACTGCCTTTAATGGCAGTACACCTAACAGCAATATAGCACGAACTATCATTATTAATCCGGGTACTAACTGGGTAGGACAATCTTTCTTGTGTACTTATAGCGCAAACAATATTTCAAGTAGAAATGTTGCAGGCAACCTCACGACAACAGTTAGCGACAAGATGCTTCGAATACAACCCTTAACCGGTGACCTGCCATCAAATGCAGTATTAACCATGCCGGTAAATAATTATACTTTCGGTAACAGCGACAGTTTAGTGGGCCAGCAAGGTCAATTATTTATTGTACAGGCAGTTTCACCCGGTGGACCCTGGATACAGCGTTCGTCAACTACCGGACTTGTGTCACCTTTTGTAAATAATACAACATATAATTTTAATACAGCAACAAGTAGCCCCGGACCCGTTGCACCGCTCATATCCAATGGAGAATATTTTCGGTTTGCTACTTCTGCACCGGTTATGCATTACATAGGCACCTCTGCACAACGAGTTAACGGAAATGTATCTGTCGCTACAACCAATATGCCGATGCTTCGACTACGTGTTGATATTACAGGTGTTGTGCCTGTAAATATAACCGGATTTAACCTTTCAACAGCAGGTACAACAAATACCGGTGCAATTGCTAATGCTAAAGTATTTTACACTGGTGCAGACACTGCGTTTAATTCATTGCAACAAATTGGTAACATTGTTACCACACCTTCGGGCACATTTACGGTAAACGGTTCAAACCCATTGCGGGCAGGTGCTAACTATTTTTGGATAACTTACGATGTAGCATCAACTGCGACACAAGGCGACAGCCTTAGCGTACAATGCAATAGCATAACAGTAGCTGATACAATTCGAACTGTAGCTATGCCTTCTGCTGGATTCAGAATAGTCGGCACATCTATGGCATTTATTTCAGCTAACACATTTCAACCCTTTACTACAAAAGTATTTACTGGTTCTCTTAATAATCAAATATTACGATTAGAAGTGCTTATGTCGGATACAGGTGCACCTGTATCTATTACGCAAATGCGATTCACTACGTTGGGCTCAGCAAATCCGTTGGCTAACATAATCAATGCTACTGTTTATTACACAGGCAGCAGCTCTGTATTTAACACTAATTTGCCTCTAGGTAACTTTACTTCCCCCAACGATACATTTAATATAAATGGTCTAATAAATCTTCGCAACGGATTGAATTATTTCTGGCTTGTCTACGATATGAGTAGTACGGCCAGTATTACGGACTCTGTTGATGGAGTATTTTTTTCGTTAACTGTTAACGGAAATACTTTTACGCCCGTTATCTCATCTCTGCCAGGAAATCGTAAAATCAAAGCTCAATATTGTTTACCTACATACGCGTTGGGTTGCAGCAGTGACTTTATTTCACGTGTACGGTTAGAAAGCATAGACAATACATCAACCTGCAATACACAGGGTTTTTATACTTATTTCTCAAACATTACACCTCCAACTTTACTGGCAGGTAGAACATATACTATGACACTTAATTACAATGCAGAGCCAAATCAATTTGCGCGTGCTTGGGCTGACTGGAATGAAGATGGAGACTTTGTTGATGCTGGAGAAGATTTAGGAATACAATCACCAGCCAATCCGGGAGTAGCAGCACAGGCAGCCTTAACATTTACAGTACCATGTACAGCTGCTAATGGGGTAACACGCTTACGAATACGTGGTGGTGATGATGCACAACCTCAGGCTAATCAATCATGTGGTGTATCATCTAACGCCTATGGCGAAGGGGAAGATTATGACATAAATATTGTGAGTGGGAACAGAGAATATCAAGGAAATACAGCTATACAACAAATAGGTGGAGTACCGGCTTCTACTATTAATACAACCATATTACGTATTCCGGTAAAAGTAAAAGTAAACAACTGCAGCCCTGGTGTGATTAACGAGTTTCGATTCCGAACCACTGGCACAACCAATACTGCAGATATTGTAAATGCAAAGCTTTATAAAACCGGATCAGTTCCTGTGTTTTCTGTTGCGAATCTGCTGGGAACAGTTATTTCGCCATCTGGTACATTTAGCTTTAGTTTAAACGACTCAGCCATAAACGACACCAACAATTATTGGCTAACTTACGATATAGCCTCTACTGCACCAAATGGAAACTTACTGGATGCCGTATTAGATAGCATTCGTGTTTTTAATACCTGGTTTTTACCAACCAACGGAAATCCAACAGGATCCCGCACTGTTGCTACTCCTATGTCATTTTTAGGTGCCAGTGCTGTACATCCGACAGTTGACAGGGTAGAAAGGGGAACTTCTAATAACCCTATGCTACGTATGATGGTTCGAACAACCAGCTTTGGTGCACCCGTTAATGCCACCCAATTGACCCTAAGCACTGCCGGCTCGCAAAATACATTTTTCAACCTCGATAGTATTTTAGTTTGGTATACCGGACGTAATGCTTCGTTTGAAAACCCTGTTTTATTCGGTGGTGTAGGAATGCAAACAGGTACTTTTACTGTTAGTGGTATTCAAAGCCTGAATAACGATACCAATTATTTTTGGGTAACATACAATATACCTCCACTGGCCAGTATTGGAGATACGCTAGATGCACAATTCATCAATGTTACAATAAGCGGTACTGTACAAACTACTACTTCAGGCAATCCAACAGGTTATCGTATTATACGTGCAGCCTATTGTGCAGCAGAGGCGGCAGGTGGAACAGATGCTGAAATTGAAGGCGTATATATAGGACCGCTGGCTAATACATCATCTTGCCTCACGACAGGTGGCCCCGGATCAATACAAAATTCTTACAGCAATTTCACACAAATGCTGCCTGCAACCACATTTATAATGGGCAAGACATATCCGTTTTCTATACATACTTCAACCTGCAATGGAAGTTTTGATGCTGTATTAGGAATATGGGTTGACCTAAATCAAGATGGTGATTTTAATGATGCAGGTGAAGAACTACACATGTCGCCTGTATTTGCTTATGGTCCAAACGTAGTTCGCACGGGTAACATCACTATTCCATGCACAGCGCTAACAGGAACAACAAGACTTCGCATTATTATGAATGAAACTCCCGTTGGGCCTATATCAGCATGTGGAAGTTATACATTTGGCGAGACCGAAGACTATTTGATCAATTTGGTTAATGTACCTACAAGCTATGATAACAGTACAACGCTTCAGCAAACCGGTTCGGCACCGTTTGGAGGTGTAAATGTACCTGTACTTCGTGTGCCTGTAGTGGCAAACGCCAATTCATGTCAGCCGGGTACAATTTCCAGATTGTTCTTTTCAACAACGGGAACAACTAACACTTCTGATATACTTCAAGCAAAATTGTATAAGACAGGAAGCAGCGCCACGTTCAATACTAACACTTTACTTGGAACGGTAACTGCACCTTCCGGCACATTCAGTTTCCTATTTACAGATACCGTACTTGATGATACTAATAATTACTGGCTTTCATACGATGTATCGCTAACTGCTACCGGAAGCAACCTGCTGGATGCAACATGTGATAGTTTATTGGCTTTCGGCACGCGTTACGTACCATTAGTTACAAATCCCACCGGAGCTCTATCTGTAACAGCACCTATGTCGTTTGTGGATGCTGATGCGATACATCCCACACTTCAGGTTGTAAACAGTCCGTCACTCAATAATCAAATGTTACGTATATTAGTGCGGATGTCATCCTCGGGCGCTCCTGTACCCGTATCTCAATTTAACCTCAGCACCAACGGCTCACAAAATCCGCTTGTAAATGTCGATAGTATAATTGTTTGGTACACTGGTTCGGGCAGTACATTTAGCTCTCCTGTATTTTTTGGCGGAGTAGGCTCACGAAACGGCAACTTTTCAGTGACCGGATTACAGCCACTGTTGAATGACACCAACTATTTTTGGGTGACGTATCGGGTACCTCAAACAGCACTCATTGGTGATTCGCTGGATGCTGAAGTACTAAGTATGGTTATTAATGGTGTGACCAGAACATCCATAACTACTGCTCCTTCGGGTAAACGAAGAATTAAAAACACATACTGTATTCCTGTAATATCTACCGGCTGTGGATTTGATATACTTGACCTGGTTACCACTACCGGTGCCAATACCAACCTTACCAATTCATCGCTGGGTTGCAATGGCAATCCTAATTCGTATCAGTTTCATACATCTCAAACACTTGTTGTAACACAAGGGGCAACATTTACCATAAATATGCGTGCCGATGGCGATATGGAGGGAATGGCTGCTTGGATAGATTATAACGATGACGGTGATTTTGATGACCCCGATGAATTCATAGCTACGTTTGCTCCGAGTATGGGAGTACTCATGTCATCATCGGTTACTGTTCCATTGCAAACCTTAACCGGCATTACCTTACGCATGCGTCTGCGTGCAATATTTAATACGCTCATTGGCCCTACACAATCATGTACCTCAGTACAGTGGGGCGAAACCGAGGATTTTCAGGTACAGATTTTACCAGCGCCTGCACCTACTACATATATATGGAACCAAACGGTACCGGCCAATTTCAATACAGCAGCACACTGGACACCATCCAGAACAGCTACCAACTTAAACGATCGTTTGGTATTTAACTCAGGTGGCACAGTAACTTTAAATACCTTGCCCACACAACGTGTTGCAAGTATGGAAGTACTTAATGGCACTACCGTGCAGTTGCAATCAACATCACTTAATACACTTACTGCAACCGATACATTGTATTTAACCTCTGGTAAAATAGTGACGGATGCAAACTCTACGCTAGGCATTGGCCGCAGAAATTTTGCCGGTGTATTAACCGGTACAGGATATGTAAATGGAGTATTGGCCCGTTGGATTAACAGCACGGGTACCTTCAACTTTCCTATTTATGATGAAGATACTAACCGACAGGTTACTATTAACGTAACAACCGCCCCCTCTGAACAGGGTACATTAACTGTAAGGTTTGTTCGTGGACAACCATCGGCAAGCGGATTACCTTTAACGGACGGAAGTATACAGGTAAACCGTGTGGCACAAAACGGTGTGTGGCGTTTAACTTCTGGCAATAACCTTGGATCTATGCAGTATAATCTGACCTTGCGTGCCGACTCGTTTGCCGGAGTTTATAATGTGTCCGGATTAACCATGTTGCGCAGAGATAATGCCTCTGCACCGTGGGTACTAAATGGAAATTTTGTGCCTGCCACAGGTAATCGATTTACGCCTCAGGTTAGTCGCAATAATCTTTCATCTGTAGGTGAGTTTACACTTGGAAGTGATACAGCCGTAAATCCATTGCCGGTTGAATGGCTTAAGTTTTCCGGTGAGGTAATAAATACTGATGCGGTGTTGCGCTGGGCTACAGCCAGTGAGCAAAATAACAGCCACTTTACTGTACAACGGTCGGCAGATGCTGTTAACTATACTACGGCAGGTTACGTGAAAGGCAAAGGAAATACTGTTTCCATCACTGAATATGAATTTATGGATGCAGCTGTTTTCGAACAAACCTCTGCGGCTTACTACCGACTGATACAAGAAGATATGGACGGTACGCAATCGTTAAGTAAAATCATTTATTTAACAACCAGAACAACACAAAACGAAAAACTTAGTGTAATACCCAATCCTTTCAACACTACACCCGATATGCTATTTAACAGTACAGTAAGCGAAACGGCTACAGTACTGATAACCGACATCAGCGGACGAACACTTGCCACACAAACTGTTATTATACAGGAAGGTCTGAACCGAATACAATTAACTTCTGTAAATAACTTACCTGCCGGTATATATTTCATATCGCTAAACGGAATGGAAAGCAGAACCTGCAGGGTAGTAAAACTGCACGATTAGTTCGGTCGGATATTCTATGAAAGGAGGTCAGCAATTGACCTCCTTTTTTTATGCGTACAGGGTATTACATTTGACAACGAATAACTTTATCATACCATATGAAAAATACAAATCAGCTCATTGAATGTGTTCCAAATTTCAGCGAAGGAATAGACATGAATGTTATAAAGCAGATAACGGATGCCATACAATCTATTGATGGAATAAAGTTGCTGGATGTTGATCCGGGTAAAGCGACCAACCGTACCGTTGTGACATTTGTGGGATCTCCTCAGGATGTGGTTGATGCCGCTTTTTTAGGCATACAGAAAGCAGCCGAACTCATAGATATGAGTAATCATAAAGGAGAACACCCGCGCATGGGAGCCACAGATGTGTGTCCACTCATTCCGGTATCAGGAATAAGTATGGAAGAAACAGCACAATGGGCTACGAAGCTAGCTGAACGTGTCGGAAAAGAACTTTCAATACCCGTGTATTTATATGAGTACGCTCAACCCAATGAGGCGCGTAAAAATTTATCAGTAATTAGAGCAGGTGAATATGAAGGTTTCTTTGATAAAATTAAAATGCCTGAATGGAAACCCGATTTTGGTCCTGCTGAATTTCCTGCCAAAGCAGGTGCAACAGTTATAGGGGCCCGAGACTTTCTGATTGCCTATAATGTAAACCTGAACACATCATCTGTGCGGCTTGCTAACTCAGTAGCATTTGATGTACGTGAAGCAGGGCGCGTAAAACGTGAAGGCAATCCTATAACCGGAAAAGTGATTAAAGATGAGCACGGAAACGATGTACGCATACCCGGCAGCTGTAAGGCCGTAAAAGCCATAGGCTGGTATATTGAAGAATATGGTATTGCACAAATTTCGATGAATCTCACCAATTATAAAATTACTCCCCTGCACATTGCCTTTGATGAAGTGTGTAAAAGCGCTACAAGCAGAGGACTTAGAGTAACCGGTTCGGAATTGGTAGGATTAATTCCACTTGAAGCCATGCTTGATGCAGGCAGGTATTTTCTTAAAAAACAAGGCCGCTCAACAGGTGTGAGCGAACACGAACTGATTCACATTGCCGTTAAATCGCTGGGACTTGCCGAACTGGGGCCATTTGATGCCAATAAAAAGATAATTGAATATTGCATGCGAGATGCAATGAATGAAAAACTGATATCCATGAACCTGAAAGCATTTGCGAATGAAACTGCCAGTGATAGTCCAGCGCCTGGTGGGGGTTCGATTAGTGCATATGCAGGTGCACTGGGTGCTGCATTGGGTACAATGGTGGCCAATTTATCAGCCGGCAAACGCGGGTGGGAAGAGCAAACCGAATACTTCAGTGATTGGGCTGAAAAAGGGCAACAGATTAAAGATACATTGTTGAAGCTGGTGGATGAGGATACGCATGCCTTTAATCGCATTATGAATGCCTTTGGCCTACCCAAAACAACTGATGAAGAAAAGAAAATTCGTACTCAGGCTATTGAAGAGGCTACCAAGTATGCATGTGAAATTCCATTGCTAGTTATGAAAACAGCATACAGCGCATTACCCCTTTTGGCTGCTATGGTAGAAAAAGGAAATCCCAACTCAATAACCGATGCGGGAGTAGGTGCGCTGTGCATAAAAACAGCTGTACGCGGAGCTTATTTCAACGTATTGGTAAACGCCAAGGGACTAAAAGATCGGGCCTTTGCCGACAAGATCTGTGCAGAAGCGAAAAGTATACTGGAAAAAAATCATTCAGAGGCTGACATCATTGCTACGAAGGTAGAATTGAATGTTTTATAAAATTTAGGTTTGTTTTTTCCATTTCTTCTGTAACTTTACTTAATAATATAAACCCAATAAAGTTATGAAAAAAAGAATACACGTTAGCCTCCTGTTCAGCGTGTTGATTTTATTAGTGAATCAACATGTACATGCACAACTTACTCTCAACTATCCGGCTTCTAATCATATTGTAGTAACGGGAACACCATACACAGATTTAGGAACATCCGGCAGTGCAATTACAACCTTAAATACAGATGATGCATTATCATCAGCAGTACCCATCGGATTTTCATTTACGTTTAATGGAGCCAGCTATACTGACTTTATTCTATCTACAAACGGTTTCATTAAACTTGGTACTGTGGCACCATCATCAGCTTCATTATTTTATGCCGGTCCGCAAAGTTCAGGAGCAGGTTCAGGTGGAGTTTTGAATAGTACCAATACGCTTGATACTGCACTTATTATTCCATTTAACCATGACCTGATAGGTGCGGGTGGTGCAGAATACCGCGTGAGTACAACAGGTAGCGTGGGGTCACAGGTTTGTACCATTCAATTTAAAAATCTGACAGAAAAGAATACTTCAGTAGCAGTGCAGTATTCCATCATCAATTTTCAGATAAAGTTGTATGAAGGAACAAATGTAATTGACTTTGTGTGGGGGCCCTTTACCGCCAGCACAAACCCATCAGCATTCCGCAGTGCCATTTGCGGCTTAAAAGGCGGAAGCAACTTTGCTAACGAACTTGTTACCGTAACTAAAGGAAGTGTTACAGCATGGAACCTACCAACTTTTCAAAACGGAAACTATACAGGTAATGCATTAAATTACGGTAATAACGTTGGTGCTTCACGACCCCTTCCCGTATCGGGAACTATCTATCGGTTTATTCCTGTTTATGGAAATGATATAGCTGTTCGTCAGGTTTACACTTTAGGTAAGATGCCTAAAGCATACACATCTCCGCATTTTGTGCGTGCAGCCATTCGCAATAGCGGTACCAATCCTCGAACAGGTTTTTATATCAAACTTCAGGTTACAGGAGCAAATCCGTTTCTCGATAGTTTGCTGGTCACAGGTATAAATCCAAGTGTTGATACTATTGTAACATTTTCGGGCCACAGCCCCACAACCAATGGTATTGATACTGTGCGTGTCTTTGTTGATCCGGACGATAATACGTTTAACAACAGCAGCAGATATGTGAGGCAGGTTAACGATGTAATTTATTCATATGCTGACCCCTCGTTGCCATCAGCTGGTGGTGTTGGTTTTACAGGAGGCAGTGGCGATTTCGTGGCAAAATTTCCTTATTCAGGCGTAGTTAATGCCATCAATCAGGTGGGTGTTAATTTTAACACCGGTGGCAATACATTGCGTATAGGTATTTGGAATAGAAATACCGGAACCGGATTGCCGGGAACGCTTCTTTGGCAGTCGTCACCATTCGTTACCATTGCAGGTCTCAATACCATCCCGGTTAATCCTCCTGTGGCCATTTCGGATACTTTCTTTGTGGGCGTAATTCAAACCGGTACGGTAAATGCCGCATTCTCCTTTCAGAACGAAAACCCCATACGAAATCAAACCTTTTATTATACATCACCCACAGGTACAAGCTCGTGGATTGACTTCTTTGCCACAGCTAGTGCATTTAGATTCATGATCGAACCTCGTTTGCAATCGCCCGATGATATGGGTGTAACTGATATTTTATATCCATGTCCGGTATTGCCTGCTGGCCAGCCGGCCATTATTCCCAGTGTGCGAATTTTTAACTATGGGGCATTGGCCCAAACATCTGTAAAAATAAAATGTGCCATCTTCAATCCATCAGGTACAAGAGTTTATATCGATTCAACTACAACAGGAACAATCAGCTCAGGCAATTATGATATCATCAATTTTACTGATACGTTCTCTACATTTACTCCTGGCAATTACACTATTAAGTCATGGAGTGAATTAATTGGTGATGGTTCACTGGTAAATGATACAGCCACATCACAATTAACAATTACAAATACACCAAACATAAAATCAGCAGGTACATTCCTTAATTTTGACGGTGCTGATGACCATATTGTGGTGGCCAATAATCCTACTATTTCACCCACCACACAAGTGAGTATCGAAGCGTGGATAAACCCTAATAATTTTATTACCAACCGCACTATTGTTTCGAAAGACTCGTCTGGAGTAAACCGTTCGTATCGCTTATTTGTAAACACAACCGGTAATCTGGTATTTACTGTCAATACCTCTTCTGGATTAGCCACAGCAGTTTCATCTACTATTATTTCTTCAGCCACGTGGACACACGTAGCAGCTACATTTGATGGTTCAAACCTTCGTTTGTATGTAAATGGAGATACCGCAGGTGCCAATATTCAAATAGGCACTATCAATGCATCTACCACAGGTTTGTATATTGGTAAAAACGGACCCGCAGTGAATGAGTATTGGGTGGGAGGTATAGATGAATTAAAAATATGGAACGTAGCCTTAACAGAAAGTGAAATACGCAGACGAATGCATACACGTCTTCCCAATTTTGCAAGTGCAAACCTGCGTTTGTATTTCCGTTTTGATGATGGATTGAACAATCCTATATTATCTGATGCTTCAGGCAACTGCAACAGTGGAACCACAGTGAATATGGACGTACAAAATGCAACCACAAGTCCTGCAGTATTTATTTCAACCATACCTATAGGAACTCCGGCAGTTGTTGATACGCTGATTGGCGGTTCGGGTACCTATAACTTTACAGGCGGAGCATTAAGTATGAATTACTTTAACTACTTGGGTTCTGAAAATTATGTATTGCATAAGTTTGATACTGTATACAGCACTTTGCCAACTGTGAATCCAGGCGGTGTTACCGCTTCTACACCTCTGACATGGATACTTTATCGCTACGGTGTTGCAACATACGATAGTATTTATGCAAGCTTTCTGCTGGGCCCTGGCTATATATTGGGCACGGGCACTATAAACGACTTGTTCCTCTTCAGACGCGGCAATGGAAACGGTGGTGGCTGGGCATTGTATCAAAACCCTGCATCGGCAATAAGTACCAGCCCACAATCAGCTACGTTTAAATTTACAGGTCCTGCACAGTTCCGATTCCAATTCAATGTAGCTGGCAACAACAATCCGTTGCCGGTAAGCATGGGTCAGCTGATGGGAAGAGCCGTATCTATGAATGCTGAACTGAACTGGGAAGTATACAGCGAACTGAACAATAAAGGATTTGAAATAGAGCGCTCATTGGATGGTGTAATATTTGAGAAAATAGGATTTTTAAATGGCCGGATGAACAGCCAGGAACCAACCCTGTACACCTTTACAGATGAAGGCATATTTACAAAAGCGGGTGTGGTAGCTTACTACCGCTTACGTCAGGTAGATGCTGATGGCACATGGTCGGATTATAGCAATACTGTTCGCATTGCAGGTGGCGCTACTTCTATACACTCTGTATCAGTCATACCAAATCCGTTTGATGCCGTTACGCAAGTAAGCATTGATTTGGTACAAGCCGGTTCGTTGGAAATACAGCTGCTTGATATAAATGGCAAACTATTAACATCAAATCATTACCTACTGGCTGAAGGACTGCACACGTTGCCGATTCGTGCAGATAATCTGAAGCCCGGTATGTACCTGCTTAAGGTGAAAAAAGCAGATGAAACCGTCACGTTAAAAGTTGTTAAATCGAACTAAACAAAAACGCCCCCGTGCAAGCACGGGGGCGTTTTTGTTATTAATGATACATTCCCGGAAACAATGCCTTATTCCATGGAATACGAGATAAAATAAGTACGTATCCGATTATAAAAAAGATGAGCGCCTTACGGTGCTTGGCCATATGATCGGTCGATTTCTTGCTGAGCGAACGGCCAACCTGAATCAAAACGATGGCAATAATCATGGTTGATATGTGCTCAACGGCTACAAAGCGGTTAAACTTATCAGACATGACTGCACCCGACTTAAGTGCCGCATCAACCACAGGGCTTATAAAGTACAGCACCAGCCCTATCACCAACTGCGTATGGCAAAACACCACAAACAATACGTGAGACAGGTTTTCCTTTTTAGTAAACTCGCGTCTGTGCATAATGCCCAGAACAGATTTGGTAATGGCATAAAGCCCGAAAATTAACACTCCCCAGCGAAGCAGGTTATGTAGGTGTAGAAGTCCGTTGTACATAAAACTATCGATTTAAAATATGTGCGTAAAAGTAGCATTCGTATATGCTTTAACAAAGCGTGTTAAAATTTTATTGCATGTGATGTACTAAACTTTACATTTGTGCCGAAATAAAGGTGACAAATACGGCATCACATCACAGTTTTACTCAAAAGCTATCATTGGGCGGCTTACTGGTAGCATTGGGTATCATCTTCGGTGATATAGGTACATCTCCACTATACGTTTTTAAATCCATACTGTCAGGTAAAGTAGTAAGCGAAGAACTTATATACGGAGGTCTTTCGTGTATATTCTGGACCATCACGTTGCAAACCACCTTAAAGTATGTGACCATTGTATTACGTGCCGATAACAAAGGTGAAGGTGGCATATTCTCATTGTATGCATTGGTGCGCAGGCGCAAGCCCTTTTTAATTTTCCCGGCCATCATAGGTGGTTGTGCCTTATTGGCCGATGGTATGATTACCCCTCCTATTTCAGTATCGTCAGCCGTAGAAGGATTGCTTATACTAAATTCTGATATTCCAACTATACCCATTGTTATTGCCATTATCACAGCTCTGTTTTTCATGCAGCGTATGGGTACCAATATTGTCGGGAAAATGTTTGGTCCCATAATGCTGGTGTGGTTCAGTATGCTGGCTGTGCTGGGTGTTGTTTCCATCATGTCACACCCCGAAGTGCTTAAAGCACTGAATCCATATTATGCGTATGAGCTTCTGGCATACTACCCGGAAGGATTCTGGCTGCTGGGTGCTGTTTTTTTGTGTACAACCGGTGCTGAAGCATTGTATTCGGACATGGGCCATTGCGGTCGTAAAAATATTCGTGTAAGTTGGATATTCGTTAAAACAAGTTTAGTGCTCAACTACTTTGGTCAGGGTGCCTGGGTTATCACTAAAATCGGAAATACTTCAGGCGACATCAACCCATTTTATGGTATCATGCCTGAGTGGTTTTTATTAGCAGGTATTATAATTGCTACGCTGGCAACCATTATTGCCAGTCAGGCTATGATAAGCGGTTCTTTTACACTTGTATCTGAAGCACTGAGGCTGAATGTGTGGCCAAAAGTTACTGTTAAATACCCGACTGAAACCAAAGGTCAGCTCTATGTACCCAGCGTGAACTGGATACTGTGGGTGGGTTGTATATCTATAGTACTATATTTCAAAGAATCATCACGCATGGAGGCGGCCTACGGTCTGGCTATTATCACCACCATGATGATGACAACCGTACTGCTTATTAATTACCTGAAAAAGATTCGTGCTCCACGCTGGATTGTGTGGGCGGTAGGTATTGTATACTTCACCATCGAAAGTGCCTTTTTAGTAGCCAATATTGAGAAAATACCTTCAGGCGGGTGGCTTACCTTACTCATAAGCCTTATATTTATAGGAGTTATGTGGATTTGGTTTAAGGGTCGTAAAATCAAAAACCGCCTTACCGAGTTCGTTAATTTGAAAGAATATCTACCAGCCTTACAGGAACTAAGTAAAGATGATTCTGTGGCAAAGTACTCAACTCACTTAGTTTACCTGACCAGTGCCGATCATTTGATGGATATTGAACGGAAGATCATTTACTCCATCTTGCAAAAGCAACCCAAACGTGCCGATGTTTACTGGTTTGTACACATAAATGTAGTAGACGAGCCATACAAAATGGAATATAAGGTCGATCACATTGTACCTCACGATGTTATCAAGGTTGAATTCCGCCTTGGTTTCAGGATTGAACAAAAAATCAATTTCTATTTCCGCAAGGTGGTTGAGGAGCTTATGCGCAACCATGAGGTTGACGTTACCTCACGCTATGCCTCATTAAACAAGATGAATGTTACAGGCGATTTTCGGTTCGTAGTACTGAAACGCCACCTGGCTTACGAGAACGAACTGTCAATCAGCGAAGAGCTCATTATGGATGCTTACGGGGTGCTCGATACACTAAGCTTAAGCGAAGAAAAGGCTTTTGGATTGGATACCAGTTCTATAACCGTTGAAAAGGTGCCGCTGGTTATTGCCCCTGTTAAAGAATTTAAACTGAAACGGGTCTACAAATAAGCCTCTAATTTTTTTTAGCCGCGGTTTTGCACAATTAGTCGAAAACCATACATTTGCACCCCTAACTGACCGATGGTGTAACTGGCAACACGTCTGATTTTGGTTCAGAAGAGTCTAGGTTCGACCCCTAGTCGGTCAACAAACCCCTGCCGGATTTGTATCAAATCCGGCAATTATTTTCACTAAACGAAATAACTGCATGTCGCCACGCAATGAAGTAAAGCTGTTTTCGGGTACACATTCCAAGTACCTGTCCGAGAAAATTGCGGAAAGTTATGGCGTTGCGCTAGGCGATATTACCATCAGCAAATTTAGCGATGGCGAAATTCAGCCAAGCATCAACGAATCGGTTCGAGGCTGCGATGTTTTCTTTATTCAGTCAACTTTTGCCCCGGCCGATAATCTTTTGGAAATGCTGCTGATGATTGATGCTGCCAAGCGTGCATCGGCCCATTATATTACAGCCGTTATTCCTTACTTCGGCATGGCTCGTCAGGATCGTAAAGACAAGCCGCGCGTATCCATCGGATCGAAAGTGGCAGCCGATATGCTAAAAGCAGCGGGTGTAAGCCGAGTTATGACCATGGATTTGCATGCTCCTCAAATTCAGGGTTTCTTCGAAATTCCCGTTGATCACCTGGACCCTTCGGTTATTTTCATTCCCTACATCATGAAGCAACCATTTGGCGATTCGCTGATGATAGCTTCACCTGATATGGGCTCAAGTGCACGTGCACGTGTGTATGCCAAAGCCCTGGGCTGCGATATGGTAATTGTTGATAAAGAACGCAGACGTGCCAATGAAATAGCTTCGATGACCCTGATAGGTGACGTAACCGGTCGCGATGTAATCATGGTTGACGATATTATTGATACCGGAAATACACTGGCCAAAGCTGCCCAATTGATAAAAGATAAGGGCGCCCTAAGCGTGCGTGCCATGTGTACACACCCCGTGCTGTCGGGCAATGCCTATGAAACAATTGAAAACAGCGTGCTTGACGAACTGGTGGTATGCGATACCATACCGCTGAAAAAAGAATGCAGCAAAATAAAAGTGCTTTCGGTTGGTGAATTGTTTGCCAATGCCATCCGAAATGTAACCGAATTTGGCTCTATCAGCTCCTTGTTTGAAATAAAAAAAGAACAATCATCTCATTAATCACTAAATAATAAATATAAACAGTTATGAAATCAGTTGCCATGTTTGGTTACTTGCGGGACGGAGTAGGAAAATCAAATTCCAATTCACTCCGAAACGAGGGTAAAGTGCCGTGCGTATTGTATGGTCAGGGAGAGCCTGTACATTTTTCAATGTATGCTCAGGATTTTAAACCATTGGTGTACACCCCTAACACCTACACAGTAAAATTAGATATTGACGGTAAAATTCACCGTGCGGTATTAAAAGACATCCAGTTTCATCCGGTAAATGATTCTATCATTCATGCCGATTTTTATGAATACAGCGATGACAAACCGCTGGTAATGGATATTCCTGTAAAAATTATCGGTAATTCACCGGGTGTTCGTGCAGGTGGTAAACTCATAGTTAAAGCCAAAAAGCTTAAAGTGAAAACAATGCCTGCGCAAATGCCCGACTTTATCGAAGTGAGCATTGAAGAATTAAACATCGGTCAGTCGGTAAAAGTAGGTGACTTGAAATTATCGAACCTTAATTTGCTTGACTCACCCAACAATCCTATTGTGAGCGTGAAAACAACACGTGCTGCTGCATCGGCCGCTACTGAAGCTGCAGATGCCAAGAAAAAATAATACGCAACACAGTTACACAGCTTTAAAACCCGGACTCGTCCGGGTTTTTTTATGGCTCTGATATACATGCATTGAGGATATAAACGCTGTGATTTAATTATCAGGCTTCATTGTATATGCCGCATTGCTTTTGTTTTTTTGTAGCATGAAGTTTTTGATAGTCGGATTGGGAAACCCGGGCAGTGAGTACGAACACAGCAGGCACAATATCGGATTCGATATTGCTGACTCATTTACTAAAAAACATGGGGCACATTTTACTCCCGAGCGCTATGCCGAGTATGCTCACGTTTCGCTGAAAGGCAAACACTTTCACCTGATAAAACCTACTACCTACATGAATCTGAGCGGTAAAGCCGCACGCTACTGGCTCGACAAACTTAATTTACCCCCCGAACAAATGCTGGTTCTGGTTGATGATCTGGCTATTGATTTTGGGAAAATACGCATGCGCAAAAACGGCAGTGATGCCGGCCACAACGGATTGAAAAATATTCAGGAGTTGCTTCAAACACAAAACTATCCAAGACTGCGATTCGGCATTGGAAATCATTTTCCAAAAGGTGGTCAGGTTGATTACGTATTGGGGAAATGGAATAACGAAGAGCAGACTGAATTGCCAAAGTTAATTGCTCATAGCGCAGATGCCATTGAGGCATTCGGATTAACGGGTATTGATCGTGCCATGAATCAATTTAACTCGTAAAGCCGCCTTACTTATATTCTATTCGTGTTAAGTAAAGGCCATGTGCCGGTACCGACTGCCCTGCTTCGCTGCGGTTTTTACTTTGCAAAATTTCGTCAAATTCTTGGGGTGTGATTTTACCTCGTCCTACATCTGTAAGCGTACCTACTATAGCACGTACCATATTTCGTAAAAATCGGTTGGCTGTAATCGTAAATATAAGTGTTTGGTTCTGTCTTTGCCAGTAAGCTTCTGTTACCTCGCACACAAAATTATTGACCTGCGTATGTACTTTGCTGAAACATTCAAAATCATGAGAGCCAATCAGCTTTTGTGCACAGTCATTCATCATTTCCATATCCAATTGCCCGTATTGATACCAGGCATAGTCGTGAAGAAAAGGATCTTTTACTGTAGTGATGCAATACTCGTATGTACGCCACAAAGCATCGAATCGCGCATTAAATTCAGCATGCACTTCTGATATGCCGTATGCAGCAATATCATATGGTAAAATCTGATTGAGCTTGAAAATAAACTTATCAGTATCTATTTCTTGTCGTGTATCAAAATGCAGATAATATGATTTAGCATGCACCCCGGTATCGGTACGACCACATCCGAGTGTTTCAATATTTTCGCCCTGTAGCAACGATAGTTTTTCTTCTATCACATGCTGCACACTGAGTGCATTGTGCTGCTTTTGCCAGCCATGATAATTTTTACCGTTGTATGCAATATGTAATAAATACCTGCTTGTCACAGCCGGTTACAGATTTTCATAAACCACAGCTACCCCCTGCCCCACGCCTATGCACATGGTAGCCACACCATATTTCACATTTTGCTTTTTCATTTCATGCAGCAGCGTAGTAGAAATACGGGCACCGCTGCAACCCAGTGGATGACCCAGTGCAATAGCTCCACCATTTACATTCACTATTTCAGGGTTCACATTTAACTCACGCATACAGGCTATGCTTTGTGAAGCGAATGCCTCGTTTAGTTCAAACAATCCAATATCACTTACTTTAAGTCCGGCACGCTGCAACGCCTTTTGTGTGGCGGGCACAGGGCCAATACCCATAATAGCAGGGTCAACACCGGCAACCCCTCGTGCAACAATACGTGCCATGGGCGTAAGATTATATTTTTTAACCGCATCTTCCGAAGCCAGCAGCAACGCAGCCGAACCATCATTCACTCCGCTTGAGTTTCCTGCAGTAACTGTTCCGTCTTTTTTAAATGCAGGTTTCAATTTTCCCAGTTCTTCCAGCGAGCTCAATCTCGGATGTTCATCTTTATCAAACATTACAGGGTCGCCTTTTTTCTGTGGCAATGGCACAGGTATTAGTTCATCTGAAAATCGGTTGGCTGCGTGTGCAGCAGCATACTTTTGTTGTGAAGTTACTGCAAAAGCATCTTGCTCTTCGCGGGTAATTTTCCATTGCGCAGCTACATTTTCTGCTGTTTCACCCATTGCATCAACACCGTACATTTCTTTCATTTTCGGGTTGATGAAACGCCATCCGAAACTGGAGTCGAACATTTGTGCATCGCGTCCATAAGGTGTAGATGTTTTCGAAATTACCCATGGACCGCGCGTCATGTTTTCTACTCCACCTGCAATCATCAGATCACCTTCGTTACACATAATAGTTCGCGCTGCAGCCATGGAAGCAGTTAAACCTGAAGCACACAATCTGTTAACCGTTTCACCGGGCACTGTTACCGGAAGTCCTGCAAGCAATACCGCCATGCGCGCCACGTTGCGGTTATCTTCACCCGACTGATTGGCACATCCAAGAATCACATCATTAATTGCTGACGGATCTACGGAATTATATTTATTCATTAATTCGCGAAGTACATGTGCTGCTAAATCATCTGTGCGAACTGCAGCCAGTGTGCCACCGAAATTTCCGATTGCGGTGCGAATGCCGCCCACGATATATGCTTGTTTAGTCATAGTAGATGTAATTGAGTGTTATTGTTCTTCCGGAAACCAATCTTTTCCGGTGCGATATACCGTGCCTTTAAACAAAGCCACGGTTTCATTTTTTTGATTTTCTACGTGAACGTGATAAATGCCGATCTTGTTTGAAAGGCTCATCTCTTCTGCAGTTGCGGTAATGACATCACCTTCACGCAATGGCTCGGTATGTGAAATGCCGGTTTCCACCGAAACAGCCATACGACCATGACCGTTAGAGGCAAAGGCCAATGCGCTATCGGCAAGAGAATAAGTAATACCGCCGTGTGCAATAGCAAATCCGTTGAGCATTTCTTTACGAATAGTCATGCGTAAAACACAACGGCCGGGTTGAACTTCAATACGTTCAATGCCCAGCCACTGACTAA
>Ga0209990_10000955_pt1 | contig 26304 bp, 24 predicted proteins | sample NOAtaG_6_FD_187304 | JGI IMG/M metagenome (GOLD analysis project Ga0209990, IMG submission 187304) | Freshwater lake microbial communities from Lake Erie, under a cyanobacterial bloom - NOAA_Erie_Diel5S_2200h metaG (SPAdes) (version 2) | ecosystem: Environmental > Aquatic > Freshwater > Lake ...
AAGGTAATGAATTAGGAAAAGAGTTTAGCTGGGGCGGACTCCAGAAGTATTTGCAGGTAAGTTACGATCCAGTGCGGGATATGCCAATTATTCTGGAGATGCAGGGAGCTAATTCTAAGGCAACAAGTCAAGAATCTCATCCTCAAGCATCCGAAGGACTACCAGATAGTTTATTTGCTGAGCTTGCGCTGGAACTAGAAAGACTGCGCTCTCTACAATTACCCAGCCCAATTCAGCCGAAGAATGTGCTTGAAAATAAGATCTCAATCACCCCTGAACATGAAGACATGGATAAGGCTCATCTGGTCGCCGCGCTCTGCCATCAACTTCTTAATGAGCTAGGGGCTGATAGTATTGGAGAAAGGGGCAAGAATTCTTACCGTATTCAACGAAGCGGAGATGCTCTGACAGTTGAGAATTTACGAGGCGATCGCCAGATCATTTTGCAGGTTAAGGGGCAGGAAATTGAATTTGTCAATTTGAGCGAATTTGATATCCAACAATTTGAGCAGGCTTGGCAGCATCGCTCTCAAGCACAGCAACGAAGTATTGACTCACAAGCCAAAATTTGATGAGCTACCATGAGACAGTTTTGCATCTTGCCAATGCACGTTACAAAAGCGATCGCACTTGCCATACCCAGAGAACCAAAAATTCACTATGCATATTGATCCCAGCACAACATCCTCCCAAGACAACTACAAACTATTAACCAATCTGGTAGTCCCCCGCCCGATCGCATGGGTAACCACCCAAAATAGCGAAGGAGTGATCAACCTTGCCCCCTTCAGTTTCTTTAACGCAATCGGTAGCAATCCCCTATATCTCGTCATCAGCATAGGCAACAAAGACGATGGTAGCCCCAAAGATACCGCCGCCAATATTATTGCTAATCGAGAATTTGTCGTTAATCTCGTCACAGAAGATCTATTAAACGCGATGAATATCTCCGCCGCCAACTTCCCATCTGAAGAGAGCGAACTCACCGCCGTTGGACTTCATGAAGCCGCATCGAAACGAGTCAAAGTTCCCCGCATCGCCGAAGCGAAGGCAAGTTTAGAATGTGTACTGCATAGCCAACAACCATTAGGAGCTTATAACCTCATCATTGGTGAAGTCGTCATGTTTCATGTCGATGACAGCATCATTGGTGATCGCTACCATATCAATGAATTTGCACCAATTGGCAGAATGGGTTCACCTGCCTACTATTGTCGGACAACCGATAAGTTTGACCTCCCGCGCATTTCCTACGAACAATGGCAACAAGACAATTAAAGCGATCGCTATCTCAGATAATTTTTTGCTTAGGCAGAGTCACTATAATTGAACTATGAAACTTTCTAATTTACTCATCATCCTTGGCGCGATCGCAATCCCTATCACTATTTTTGCAGTAACTAAAGCTATGTCTGCTCCCCTACCCGTCGGATTCCCGTCGCCCACATCTCACGGAAAAATCGAAGTCAAGCAATATCCTGCCTATCGTTCTGGCACATACACTTACGAAGGCAATCTCAGTCAAGCTACTAGCACCTCCTTTAACCCACTATTTCAGCACATCAGCAACAACAATATTTCCATGACGGCTCCTGTGGAAGCAAGGTATCCCATCTCGACAATCGATCAACCACTTCAACAAGGAAAAGCCAAAGTTTCTTTTTTGTACAATAATAATTCCATCAGTCCCTCACAAATATCTCAAGATATTCAAGTAGAGGATCATGCACCGATGTTGGTTGTAAGTTTGGGTGTGCAGGGTGCATATGGCTATGACCGATATCAAGAGGATGTTGCAAAGTTAAAGGAGTGGTTAGACAGCCATCCTGAATATGAAATAGCAGGGGAACCAAGAGAATTTCTCTATGACTCGCCTTTTACACCCGCACCATTAAAGCGGCGTGAAGTCCAAATCCCAATTCGCAAGCGCTAAAAACAAAATAGACGAACATCCTTTGTGATCTTGATCGCATTTACTCACCCTCAAGATCACAGGAGCATAGATTCGAGATCGCAGTGCAAACCTTGATAGAAAGCGATACTAATCCTATAGAGAAATTCTTTCTAAGGGTAAAAGCAATGATTCTTAATTCACTAAACCAAGTTCGCTCGATTGTTATCAAGAGCATTGCTGGCACTGAACAAGCGATTGTATTTCTAGGCAAAACCTTTGTAGTCGATAAAGCTTATGCCTCTCTTAACGAAGCGATCGCAGGATGTAGAAGAGATTTAGATTTGGGTATGGCAATATTAATCGCACCTGAAGCAAACGAGTTTAAGGTTTGGGTTGCGATTCCTAACGAATTGATTTGGCAAGCAGCCTAATTTGCTTTCACCACCAACAACTCATCCCAACGGGTAGTATATCTAGGCGATCGCAAATCGCTACGCATTTTCCAATCTTGCCTAATCCCCTCACTGGCAAACCGAATCGTTCCAGAGCCATACCGCCTGTTCAGTAAGTCGATTACCGCCATTAATTTTTCATTATGCATATCCACGGCGGGTGCAAGAAAATCCAACTGTACTGCATTAACCGAGCTTAAATCATTCAGACTAACGCCACATTTTTTATAACTGAATCCATCTCGGAAAATGCTGGTCATACAGAGCTTTGTGTACTGAATCAATATTTGAGAGCTATTCGTTGCCGTCGGCAGAGATACGGATATCGAATTGCTATATTGCGGGTCATTAGGTTTGAATCGGTTAGTTGTCAGAAATACCCCTAGAACCGAAGCTCGCAGTCCTCGATGACGCAATTTCGCCGCCGCCCTTGCTGCATGATAGGCGATTGCCTCATGCATTTGTGCCAACGTAATTACGGGCTTACCAAACGAACGCGAACAAATCATATTCTTTTGCGGTGGTGCGATCGCTTCTAATGGCAAGCATGACAACCCACGTAGTTCATACATGATCCTGACACCGACAATGCCCATGATTTGCTTTATAAGCGATTCATCTGCACCTCTCAACTGCGCCGCCGTCGCGATACCGTGAGATCTCAGTCTCACCCCTAAGCGTTTATTTATGCCCCAAATATCTTCGACTGCTAGATTAGCTAACAGGCGATCACGCAGCTCGTCGGTTAGCAATTCGGCAACACCGCTTACAGATTTTTTGGCTATATGATTGGCGGCTTTTGATAGAACCTTTGTAGAAGCTATGCCAATACCTGTGGGAATGCCAGTATATTTCCGTATTTTCTTCCTGAGATCTGTGCAAAATTCCATCAATCCATCCGTTCCTAAATGTGCGAAGCCCGATAAATCTAGGAAGCATTCATCAATCGAATAAATCTCGACTTCTGGCACAGATGCAAAAAGAACACCATAGACGCGACGGCTCATATCTCCGTAAAGTTCGTAATTAGAGGATAATGCGATCGCTCCTGCGTTTTGAAGTACAGCTTTATATTTGTGGTAAGGCGCGCCCATCGGAATACCTAGTGCTTTTGCTTCAGGCGATCGCGCCACAATACAACCATCATTATTCGACAGCACAACCACAGGTTTACCCTCAAGCGAAGGGTCAAACACACGCTCACAGCTAACGTAGAAACAATTACAGTCAACTAGAGCAAACATCTTTGATATTTGTACAACAATCTTATTCTAGCAAGCTAGGGTTAAGACTGGGTGCGATCGCTGTCATCATGAGTAGCGATTCGGACTGGTCAACTAGGATCGCAGCGTATTTCAATCAGAAATCCATCGGGGTCATAAAAATAAATGCCTCTACCAGTGGGACGAGTAACAGGCTCACCCTCAATTTGGACTTGATGCGATCGCAATACTGCCACCGCTTGCTCAAACAATTCAGGAGCAATATCAAAGGCTAGATGATTAGCTCGTGTAAATTGCCTCTGCGGATCGAGATCGGGCGGCGTAAGTTCTGGTTCCCAAAACAAATCGAGAACTGTGCCATCGGGAGTTCTAAAATTAGCTACTTTGCCTGCTGCTACTAAATCGATTAGAGTACTGGGAACCTCATCACCAATGAGTTGATGCAGTCCCAAAATACTGCCATAAAAATCACAAGAGACTTGCATATCCCGCACATTCAAAGCAATGTGATGTACTCGTCGTAAAGCTCCATTCGCGATCGTAGATAGCATAGTTGAACTATTGGATGACATAAAATCAGTTCTAGCTAGGTATACCAATAGTGTAAGACGGTTAGCGCAAAATTTTGTGATTCAACAAGTCTGAAAAGCTTCCTAGAGTCATAACTTAAGATTGAGGAGCGGCAAACTTTGCTAAACGTTTCGCGAGATAAGTATATCTATGCCGATCGCTAACTTGTTTTACCGCCATCCCGATCGCCTTAGACTCCCCGACAATAATGGCAAGCTTTCGCGCACGAGTTAAACCAGTGTAGAAAAGATTGCGAGAAAGCATCAGAAAATGTTGCATGAACAGAGGCATGATTACCACAGGATATTCGCTGCCCTGTGCCTTATGGATTGTCGTCGCTCTAGCGAGGGCAATCTCATTGAGATCAGCATAATCATAGACCACTTGCCGATCGCCAAATACCGCCGTGACTTCCCGCTCCTCCAAATCGACACCCGTAATCGTACCAATGTCACCATTGAAAACCTCACGGTTATAATCATTCACCTGCTGCATAATGCGATCGCCCAAGCGGAAGATCGTATTCCCATACTTAATTTCGGGCTTAATCGCATCAGGAGGATTGAGCAACTGTTGAAGCACAACATTGAGATTGCGCGTACCGACATCACCTCTGGTCATCGGACAGAGAACCTGCATATCCTGCTGAGGGTCAAAGCCCAGACTGGGTAACAACTCCGTAATAATGTCACAAATCCCCTGCTGACCCGCTTCAGCATTCGGCATTTCCAGCCAGAGGCAATCGGATTGGGGTTGATTAGAGACTTTTTCCATCTGCGGAAACTTACCCGTATTGATACGGTGAGCATTCTGGATAATTTGACTTGCCTGAGCTTGGCGAAACACCTCAGTGAGCGTGATTACAGGGACTTGCTGAGAATCAATTAAATCTTGGAGAACATTACCTGCACCGACACTGGGAAGTTGATCGGTATCGCCAACAAGAAGTAGTTGAGCGCCCAAGGGAATCGCCTTCACTAGAGAAAAAGCCAGAAACAGATCCAGCATCGATGCTTCATCAATACCGATCGCCTGAGCCGTCAGAGGATATTCCTGATTGCGTTTAAAACCCATTGATTTTGGGTCAAACTCTAGAAAACGGTGAATTGTCTTAGCCTCACAACCTGTGACTTCCTGTAATCGTTGAGCCGCCCGCCCCGTCGGTGAAGCGAGAGCAATCTCCTTACCCATCGCTTTCCAGAGCGCGACAATCGTGCGGGTGGTGGTAGTTTTCCCTGTCCCGGGTCCACCTGTGAGAATAAGCACGGATGAATTTGCTGCCATCTCCACGGCTTCCCGTTGTTTGGGCGAGAGTTGGATATTTCTTTGAGTGGTGTAGCGATCGATCCAAGCTTTGACACGTTCAGGATCTGGATTGTGTTTTCGCTGCAATAGCTGATAAACCCGTTCAGCAAGATTCTGTTCAGTGTGGAAGTAGGTGGGCTTATAACAGATGAACTCTCCTTCTAAGCCTTGCATCACTAGGCGATCATTGATAGAGAGACTTAGAACAATTTTAGAGATAGTTTCAGGATCTGGCTGATAGTCTTCGATGGCAAGCAGTTTAATCGCTTTCTCTTCTAGTTCAGGGCGCGGTAAATAGCAATGACCATCTTCGGCAGCTTCCCCTAAACAGTGAAAGATTCCCGCTATGCTGCGAAACTCAGAACTAACTTCAATGCCAATATTCCGAGCGATCTGATCGGCAGTAAAGAAACCAATGCCATAGATATCCGTAGCCAGTTGATAAGGATTTTCGGTAACAGTCTGAATGGAATCATTGCCATAATGTTTAAAAATCTTGACTGCATAGGTGGTGGATACTCCATGTCCTTGCAGGAATACCATGACCTCCTTAATTGCCTTTTGCGTTTCCCAAGCAGTTTTGATCATCTTCACCCGTTTCTTGGCAATGCCAGGAACTTCAATCAGACGGTCAATCTCATTTTCAATGATGTCAAGGGTATCCAAGCCAAAATGAGTGACGATGCGTTTAGCGGTGACTGGTCCCACGCCTTTAATCAAACCACTGCCAAGATATTTCTCAATTCCTGTAATTGTGGCGGGTTTAGTTTCACGGTATTGAGTGACTTGGAACTGGTCGCCAAACTTAGGATGCGATCGCCATGTGCCTTCTAGGGCAAGAGTCTGTCCTGCTTGAATATTGGCAAAGTTACCGACTACGGTGATTAGGTCTTGAGCCTTGGGTACTTTTAGCCGCGCTACGGTATAGCCTGTCTCCTCCGAGTGGAAGGTGAGGCGTTCGATGATGCCTTGTAGGTAGTCGGTGTTGTCAGGCATTAGGTACAAAGACAAAAACTACTGAGATCATATAGGGTAATATATAGCTAGTAAACGCTTGAGATCTCTTAGGAGGTGCAAAATGAACCAGAAAAGAATTACAGATCTGACCATAGAAGATCTCAAAGCAGTGATTACTGAAGTAGTAGTTACTCAGCTACAGCAATGGTTTGGCAAGCCAAACTCATCTATTATCGCAGTCAAACCAGAGCCAACTATCCCTACCAATCAGCCCTACGTTAATGCTGAAGGCGTTTACATATTGCCAACAAGGACACCCGAAGAACAGATGCAGCGCAATCAAGCCTTAATAGCTCTACTCGATGAATGGGTAGAAGAAGGCGATGCTGAAGAACAACGTGAAACCTACGAATGTCTTCAACAAAATTTACCTGAAAATCAACACCATAGCCGACCATTACAAGCCGCCTAAATGATAATTTTACTTGATGCTGGTCCCTTGGGAATTTTGACAAACCCTAAAGCTACACCACTAAATTTAGAATGTCGGCAATGGATGAGAGAATTACTTTTAAAGAATTACCGCGTAATTTTGCCAGAAATTGCTGATTATGAAGTTAGAAGAGAATTGATCAGAGCTAAGCGTTTAGAGGGCATACAGAGATTAGATGACTGGAAATCACGGCTCGAATATCAACCCCTAACCACAACAACGATGTTGAAAGCTGCTGAATTTTGGGCAGAAGCGAGACAGACAGGTAAACCAACAGCCAGTCCAGAGGCACTAGATGGCGATGTCATCCTTGCCGCCCAAGCCTCACTAATTGCCGAATCCCAAGGCGATCGCATTGTCGTAGTCGCCACAACAAACGTGGGACATTTGGAAAGATTTGTAAACGCCAAATACTGGCAAGCGATCGCCTAAGTTACAGAAACAAACATAGATTCAAGTCAAAAAACAGCCCAACCACTCAATCAAGAAATGCACCTGCTTATCCCCAGGCAGGAGAGCCAGACTCGTAATCTTAATTCTCCCCTTCTCGAAAGAGAAGCGATAATAGAACTCAATCGGGATCTTGGCATGAAGCAACTCCCAAAGTGAATCCGTCAGCTTCGAGTCCAGAAACAGATCGCGCCCATCCTCCGACGCATAAATGCGAAACACCCCAACCTTCCGCGCCACCAACTTCAGTTCCATCACCCTGAGCAATACCTGCGTTTCTTCAGGCAAAGCCCCATACAGACCCTCCCAAACCGCAGCCAACTTGAGAATCTCCTCCTTTGACTTCACTTTCGCCAAGGTCAAATAAGCATTAATCTTCGTCTCATTGTCCGCCATATAACTATCAGGAATAAAAGCCACCAAACGCGGCAACTGAAGCTCCGTATCTGCAACTTCAGGCAAAATCTTCCCCCGTAACTCATTAATATATTCCTGAAGCAAATCCATGTACAGCGCAAAGCCAATCACATCCGCCTGACCCGACTGCTCCTCACCCAAGAGATCCCCCAAACCCCGAATCTCCATATCGCGCATCGCCAGTTGATAGCCCGAACCAAGCTGACTAAATTCCTGAATCGCATCCAATCTCCTCTTCGCGGCATCCGTCAACTCAAGATTAGGAGGATATAGCAAATAAGCATGAGCTTGAATTCCCGCTCGTCCAACCCGACCACGCAATTGATAGAGTTGCGCCAAACCCAACTTATGAGCATCCTCAATCACAATCGTATTCACACGCGGGATATCCAAACCTGACTCAATAATCGTGGTACAGAGGAGAATATCCGCCTCATTGTTATTAAAAGCAACCATTGCCGCATCTAACTCCGACTCCTGCATCTGTCCATGCGCGATCGCTAATCTCACATTCGGTAACATTGTTTGCAAAGAAACAGCGATCGCCTCAATCCCCTCAATACGCGGCACAACATAAAACACCTGACCACCACGGTCTAACTCATGGCGAATAGCCGTTTTTACAAGTGACGCATCATAAGCAGACAAATGGGTTTGAATCGATCGCCTTGAGGGAGGAGGAGTGGCAATCACACTCATTTCCCGCACCCCAGAAAGTGCTGCATAGAGAGTACGGGGAATCGGCGTAGCACTCAAAGTCAACAAATCCACATCCCCCTTCATCGCCTTGATTTTCTCCTTCTGCAAAGTCCCAAAGCGTTGTTCCTCATCAATCACCAGCAAACCCAAATCGTGAAACTCAACATCCTTAGACAAAAGCTGATGCGTACCGACAATGACTTGCACCTGACCATCCTCCACCTGTTGTAAAACCTGCTTGCGCTCCTTCGCAGGGCGAAACCGATTCACGATATCTACCGTGAAAGGATAAGCCGCAAACCGAGTTTGAAGCGTATGAAAATGCTGTTGCGCCAGAATCGTCGTCGGAGCTAATAGAGCCACTTGCTTACCCGCACAAACCGCCTTAAAGATTGCTCTTACTGCCACCTCTGTTTTACCAAAGCCGACATCACCACAAACCAACCGATCCATCGGGCGATCGCTTTCCATGTCTTGCTTCACATCCTGAACAGCTTTAACCTGATCGGGTGTGAGTTGATAGGGAAAAGAATCCTCCATTTCCTGTTGCCAATCGGTATCAGGTGGAAAAGCATAGCCGACTAAATTGGCGCGGCGAACATAGAGTTGCAGTAAATCCCTTGCTAACTTGTAAATCTCCTTTTGGCACTTGCTTAGCGCGTTATCCCATGCCTTTGTATTAGCGATGCTGTTTAACTTGGGGGGTTTATTAGAAGCACTGCGATAGCGGGATAGGATCTTCTCATTTTCCTGCGCGATCGCCACAGCAGTCTTACCATCAGCAAACTCAACGATGTAATGCGGTTGCTTTTCTCCCTTCACTTCAATGGTTTCAAAGCGTGTAAATTTGCCAATCCCATATTTACGATGCACGACATAATCACCCACTTTTAGCTCGTCAGGATTAACCGACTTAGCCGTATTCATTCGTGAAGGATGCACAAAGGTTGGTGATGCTAGTAATTGCTGTCCGAATAATTCGCGATCGGTCAAGAGAGCTAGATTACAACTAGGTAAAACAAAGCCTTGCATCTCCATCAGTCCCGAATATTTCAAAATCACAGGTTTACCAGCCTTCTGAATCCGCGCAATTGACTGTAAATCGTCAGGATTACTGACAAAATTAGCAATGCAGTCATATTCCTTGAGCAAAGTTGCCACTCGCAAAGGTTGCGCCGAAATCAGCGTGACTTGATATTCCGATTTGAGATATTCATGAATCAGCGCTGCAATCTGGTCAAACTGATGGGGAACTATGGGAATAGAGGAACTGGCAAAGTCAAAAATATTAGATCTGGGTTTAAGCGATCGCTCGCTAAGTTGAAGCATCTGAAACTTCTTCACCTCAGTCATGCACTTAGCAAAGTCCCAATGCAGCTTGGGTGTATCTGCTTGCGATTGATTTTGATAAAGTTCTTCCGCAGCCTCGTACCAGCGATCGCCATAGCTCTGACATTGTTCGGGTTCATCAATAGCGACAATAAAATTTTTGGGTAAGTAATGCAGTAATGTGGCTTTGTGAGCAGAAACAAACTCATGCAAATCGACAGGGGCGATCGCGATGCTAGATAGGTCAGTGAAGCTTTTGGGATTAGTGGGGTCAAACTCTCTGATTTTCTCGACAGTACCGCGATTGCAGCTTAGGCGCACTGGTAGATTTCGATTAACTGGAAAAACTTCAAAACTGAATCCTTTGTGGCTCCATTGTTTTGATTCTTTGACTTCTTTGACTTCTGCATATCCTAATCTTGCCAAAGCAGAAGCTAGTAATTTAACCGATTGTGAATCGCCGATATTGAGATAAAGGCTATGTTTTTGAAAGACTTGAGTGGATGGTAGATGGGGCTGGAGCGCGTTAATGGTGGTAGCGATCGCTAGGTTATTCTGTGGTTTGGCAAGCAGTTCTGCTAATATCTCAATCCTTGTCCAAGCAGTTTCTAAATCTATTTGGCTAGATTCGTAGGGAAATGTATCGAGGGGTTGATATAGATAGACATGCCATGACATGGACTGGAGTTGTAAAGCCCATCGGGTTGCTTCTTCGGCGGTGGCGGTGACGATCAGTAATGGTTTGGTTTGTTGCTGGCATAGATGGGTGCTAATCAGTCCTTTGCCTACGCGAGATAGTCCTGATAGGGATATGCTTTTGGCTGTTTTGAGTTTCTCGCCTATTTTTGTGGTAATCAGCGATCGGGCTATGTTATCTAGGACTGATGTGAATGTCATGGGTATAGTCATGAATAGACTAATTCAGGTTCATTGATAAGGCGTAATAGCTTGACAGGTTCGATTGTTTCCATAGCGAAGGTATTAACTTGCTTAGCTGTCATGTTATTATAATCTTGATTCTCTGCTTGCAGTTTGGGAGTAATTTTATGACTTTACAAAGTTTAGAACCACAATTACTGTCTTTAAGCCAAAATGAAAAAACACGGGCAATTCAGATACTAGCTCAAAGTCTTGGCAATCCTTGGCGGGGCATTCAGAAAACATTAGGGGTATGTGGTGGCGATGCTTGCATCGGTTTAACTCGGATTCCTGTGTGGGTTTTGGTTAACGCTCGTGATATCGGTATTAGTGAATCTCAACTTTTAAAAGATTATCCGACTCTATCGGTAAGTGATTTAGCAAATGCTTGGTTTTATGCTTCGATGTATCCTGAAGAAATTGCCTTGGCTATTAAGGAGAATGAAGAAGCCTAATGGGTCGTTTGTATGCCGATGAGCAGTTTCCCTATGAGGTTGTAGAACATTTACGCAATTTTGGGCATGATGTTCTTACTGTCCAAGAGGCGGGAAATGCCAATCTCAAAGTTCCTGACGATCGCGTTCTTGATTTTGCAGGTACTAATGAGCGAGTTGTTTTAACTTTAAATCGCAAGGATTTCAAACGTTTGCATAGATCGCTTCCCGATCATGGTGGAATTATTATTTGTACGGATGATGGAGATAGATTGGCTCTAGCTGAGAGAATTCATGCAGCTATTTTGGGAGAGGAGATATTGCTGGGTAAATTGGTTAGTGTGGTTCGTCCTATGAGATAAGCGATCGCTATTTCTTGAGGTGACATGAGACAATTTGGTACAATTTTATGTAAATTCATCCTATGGCTTAAAACGCTATGACTTTTCAGAAACTTCACGAACAAGTACTAACGCTTCCCGAAGATGATCGTTGGGAATTAATCGATATCTTAATGAAATCCCTGCGGTCAAAACCTGCATTGGTGAACAGATACAAGGGCATTGCATCAAGTTTAGTGGGTATTGCGAAGACTAATGCGCCTGCACCTACGGATGAAGAGGTTAAATCTATTTTAGAAACAAGGCTCTTGCAGAAGTAATGAAGGTCTTATTTGATACAAATGTTATACTAGATGCGGTGTTGGCGCGTGTTCCCTTTGTTGAAAATGCTGCTTATCTTTTAGAGGCAGTGGAACTAGGCAGGATTCAAGGGTTTATCTCGGCTACGACTGTTACAGATATTCACTATCTAGTAAAGCGTCATACTAAAAGCACAGAAATAGCGATCGCTACGATCTCGAAGTTATTGATTTTAATGGAAATTTGTGCAGTAGATCGTGGGGTAATCCAACAAGCGGTGGATTTTGGGTTGTCTGATTTTGAGGATGCTGTGCAGGTTGCGGCGGCAATGGTGGCAAGTTTAGATGCGATCGTTACTCGTGATGTTGCGGGTTTTGTTGGTTCACCAGTTCCGATTATGTCGCCTGATGAACTGGTGAAGCAGCTAAGTTAAATCATTGTTGTAAGCTTGTTAAAGGCGATCGCCTTGTCATCTCATGGTTAAGTGCATAGGCGATCGCTAAGTTAGGCTGTGGTTTGGCAAGCAATTCCGCTAATATCTCAATCCTTGTCCAAGCGGTTTCTAAATCGATTTGCGCTGATTCGTAGGGAAATGTATCAAGGGGTTGATATAGATAGACGCGCCATGACATTGACTGGAGTTGTAAGGCCCATCGGGTTGCTTCTTCGACGGTGGCGGTGACGATGAGTAATGGTTTGATTTGTTGCTGACATAGGTGAGTGCTGACCAGTCCTTTGCCTAAGCGGGATAGTCCTGATAGGGATATACTTTTGGCTGTTTTGAGTTTCTCGCCTATTTTTGTGGCGATCGGCGATCGGGCTATATTCTCTAGGACTGATGTGAAGGTCATGGGTATAGTCATGAATAGACTAATTCTGGTTCATTGATAAGGCGTAATAGCTTGACAGGTTCGATTGTTTCCATAGCAAAGGTATTGCCTTTTTTATCGGTAAAGTCGATTAGGAATGCTTTGTTATCAAAGGACATTAAAACTGTTCCCATTTGTCCTCGTCGCAGTAGGATTTGCTGATGAGTGACTTTATGCGTAGCGATCTCATCTTCGGTTAAAGCAACAAGGTCATATTCTTGGATTTCGTTCATCGTTGTTTTTCTAATCAATAGGGTAATTTCATTGGCTATGATTTGGAGATTGTGGGTTGTGCTTATTGTAGCAAGGTTGTTATAGGCGATCATTAATTCTAAAGTTCAATCAATCCTAAATTGAATTGCGTATCCACATATCCCATGAGCAGATCGCCTTTTGGTGCGATGCGATCAAGTAGTTGTAGTGTTTCGTTGGGTAATGTGATATTAATACGTTGATACATATAACTATGGTTACACATCATTGTTATGTGTATAATTCTAACAAAAATAATTGCTAGTAATAACTAGACTAAATATTTTTGTTCTATAGCAATCCTAAATGAGTTGTGAGAAAAAATGTATGTATAGTCGCAAAAGTGCAAGAATATTACAGTTTATAACGGTAACTGCATTGGGGGCTTTAATCCAGACCATATTCTTTCATTCAGAAGTTTTTGCTAGAGAATCTTATCCTCCTTTCAGCAAGAGAGAATCTTATCCTCCTTTTAGCAAGATATGTATTGAGTCAGACGTAAAAAAATACGCAGATAATATTGGTCTTAAAAAGAATGTAAAATTTTCTCTTTTGTTCTTAACGGCTTGTGATTTTAATACAATTAATAATCTCATTAAAAATCTGGATGATTTAAATGTCTCCATTAGTGAGGGATCTGCCATTGCTTTAATAGAAATTAGTCGAGAAGATAAAAGTGTTGTCCCTAAACTGCTTGTAGCGCTCAAGAGTCCAAACAAGAATATTCGTAAGAGTGTTGCTAAAATTCTTGGAGTAATTGGGAGATCATTATTTGAAACAAATTATGCACGTTATAGTAGGGAATCGTCCGTGCCACGGCGCGACAAGGAAGTAGTAAGATCATTAATTGAAGCACTCAAAGACTCAGAAAAAGAAGTCCAAAGAAATGCTGCTCATTCCCTAGTCGATATTGGGCTAAATACTAAAGAAATTATTCCAATTTTAATTGAAGAGCTTCAAGACTTAGATAAAAAGCCCCGAAAAATGGCGGCTGAGGCTTTAGCTCGGATTGGGAAAGATGCGATAGAAGCAGTTCCTGTATTAAGATTAGCGCTCAAAGACTCGGATAAAGAGATTCAAAGGCTGGCTGCCTATACTTTAGCAAAAATTGGTCATCATGATAAAGAAATAGTCTCAATTCTAATTGAAGCATTTAAGGACTCAGACGAAAATGTACGCCGCGCGTCCGTCTACGCTTTAAGCGCAATGGGTAAGGATATAATTCCTACGCTAATTAGAGCACTGAAAGATCAAGAGAGCTTTATTAGGATTGGTGCAGCTAAGACTTTAGCGGATATGGGTAATAGTGCGAAGGATTCTGTTCCTTCCTTGATTGCTACGCTTAAAGATCCGTCTAGTGATGTCCGTTATAGTGCTATAGACGCATTGGTACAGATTGGTGGAGATAGAAAAGAAGTAGTCCCTGCTTTAATAGCAGTTCTGAAAAATGATTCGGACAGAAAAGTTCGGTGGTATGCTGTTGTTGCTCTACCAAAGCTTGGTAAAGCTGATAAAGCTACCATTAATGCTTTGACTACAGCGCTAAAGGACTCAGATAATGAGGTTCGTAGTGTAGTTGCTTCTAGCTTTGCGTATATTGGTAAGGATGCAAAATCGGCTGTACCCGACTTGATTGTATCTCTAAAAGACCCTGATGAGAGGGTTCGCAGAAATGTCGTTTGGGCATTAAGTACAATTAGTGATGAGGATAACGATACAGTTACTGCATTAATTTTGGCTCTTAAAAATCGAGAAATTCTCATTCGTAAGGGTGCTGCCGAAGCCTTAGAGAATGGTCGTGGTAATAAAAAAGCAGCTACTCCTAATTTAATTGCATCTCTTAAAGATCCAGATAAAATCGTTCGTTACGCATTTATCGAAGCTTTGTGGGGAATCAATAGAAGTGTGCCAGATAAGAAGTTTATCATTTCTGTTCTAATTTCCGCTCTCAAAGATCCAGATAGAGACATACGGCAAAACGCTGCTTACCTTTTAGGAATTCTTGACCTTGATAAGAATGGAAAAGAGCACAAAGAAGCTATTCTTTCTTTAATCTCAACTCTTACAGATCCAGATAAAGAGGTTCGCTGGTCTGCCGCTAATTCTTTAGGTAAAGATGCTAAAGATGAGGTGCCTGCCCTAATAACACTTCTTAAAAATCCAGATGATGATGTTCGTGATAACGTGGCTATCGTTCTAAGAAGAGTTGGGAAGAATGCTGTTCCTAGTTTAGCAAAATCTCTTAAAGATCCCAATGTAATTGTACGCCGAAAAAGTGCAGAGGTTTTAAGAGGAATTGGGAAAGATGCAATAGAAGCTTCTCCTGCCTTGATAGAAGCCCTTCAAGATTCTGACGAGGAAGTCCGAATTAATTCTGCTTATGCTCTTATAGAGATAAAACAAGATATACAGCAGGTAGTCCCAGTCTTGACCACAGCACTTGCACAACCAAATAAAAATATTCGTCTAAATACCATTGGGTTTATAAAAAAAATTAGTAAAGATGCTCAACAATCTGTTCCAGCATTAATTGAATTACTAAAAGACCCTGATGATGATATTCGTGATGCTTCAGCTCATACTCTAGCGGATATTAGCAAAAATGCAAAGAGTGTAGAGCCTTTGCTGATTGATGCACTCAAAAATAATAATATCTATATTCAAAAAGGTGCAGCTTTTTCTTTAGGAAAAATTAATCCATCTTCTAAAATAGCTATTGAATCTCTGCTAAAAGTAGTTCAAGATGAAAGTAATAATCTTGAGATTCGTCGAGTAGCGGCTGAAGCCTTGGTTAAGTTGGGTATAGATACTCAATTATTCTTCTATCAAAATAATTTAATCAATCCTCAGTATATTGTATGTCCGTCAATACGTTATACCCAGATTCCAGCTACATTTACCTATGATAGTTATTCTGGAAGGTGCTTAGTTGTCAAATACGGTAGTTGTCCAACTTGTTTGGATTTTTCTACTTTATATGATGCAATTAAGAATATCTTTCAGGGTAAATAGAATTATTTACAATGATAGTGGTATTACATCAAAATTATGCATGAAGTAACTAGTCATAGAAATCTAAAAGGAAAATCCTTCAAAGGGCAGAATTTAACAGAAGTTAGTTTTGAGAATGCTGATATTCGAGGAGCAGACTTTACTAATGCTGTTCTTATTGGCGCAAATTTTAGCTACACAAAAACTGGAAGAGAAGTTTATTGGATAGTTTGCCTATCGGTTGGCACTTTATTTTTATTAACATTAGCTGGTTTTATCTTAGCTTATGCCAGTGCCTTGATGATAGGCTTGCCCTTTCTTGAGAACAAGCTTGAATTTTTTGTATCCACTCTTGTTACTTTAATTCTTCTATTCATATTTATTTTTATTATGATCCGTAGAGGATTAGGAGCAGCATTGGGTGCATTTTCATTAATTATTGCTGGTGCTATTGCTTTACTTGCTGCTGTGGGCAGCAATAAAGATGCAATTGGAGCAATAGTAGTTCAATCTATAGGTATATCTAGTGCTATTGCTGGAACTTTAGCTAGTTCAATCGGATTAGTTTTATTTTGGTCTATCTCTAGATCTCTAATACCCATTGCTATGATTGTATTAATAGCTAGTACCATACTTGGAACTTTAGTAGGAATTGGAAGCCTCAGCAAAGACTCAAGAATACTAGCCTTAGTATCTACTGAAATTGTTGCCCTTGCTTTAGTCAGCTTAAGTACATATGTAAGTTTACGAATTTTGGCAGCCGATAAAAAGTATTTTTTGGTTTCTTCAGTAACTAATATGCTCTCTGCTCTTGGAGGAACTAGCTTTCGAGGTGCAAATTTAACCGATGCAAACTTTACAGAAGCTACCCTCAAAAGTGCCGATTTCCGCCAAGCAAACCTGACCCGCACTAACTGGTATTTAGCCAAACAACTAGAACAAGCCCGTTGCGATCGCACATATTTAGAAGATGAAAGCCTTCGACAACTCGTAGTCTCCAAAGACGGACATGGAAATACATACGACTATAAAAACTTACAAGGACTAAACTTACAAGCCGCAAATCTCACAGATGCCAGTTTCATCGGCGCAGACCTTAATGAAGCCAACTTGCAAGACGCAAACTTTACCAGAGCAAAACTCGTTAAAACCAGACTTTATGGCGCTGACCTCACTCACTCCTGCCTATCTGGAGCCTGTATCCAAGATTGGGCAATCTCCACCGATACCCAACTAGAACAAGTCGTATGTACGCATATTTACATGCGCTTACAAACCAAGGAAGACCCCGACCCTTGGCGCAAACCCGATAACCGCAATGAAACCTTTAAAGAAGGCGACTTCACCGATTTCATTGCACCGATTATTAAGACCCTAGACCTCTACCGCCAGCAAAACGTCGATCCCCGTCAAATTGCAAGTACCTTCAAAAGTCTAGACTTTTATCACTATGGCGGCATCGACCCTGCGGCAGCAGCAGTAGCCCTAAAACAACTATCAGAAGAAAATCCTGAAGCAGGATTAGAAGTGATTACCCTAGAAGGTAGAGGCAGTGAAAAAATCCGCTTACAAGCCGTAGTCACAGGTGATGCGAATAGCTCTCAACTCAACGCCAAATATTTCGAGAAATATCGCCAGATTTCATCATTGCCCTATAGTGATATTCAAGCACTTCTAGCAGGAGCTGCCGAAAAAGACGAGCGTATTCGCAGCCTCGAAAAGTTACTAGGAGATGCTCTACAACAACCCAAGTTTTACGTCGAAACCTATCAAAATCAAGGAGAATTCATCATGGCACAAGAAAACAAAGGCAACGTTAACATCAGTGGTGTACAAGGAAATGTGAGCGGTGTTGCTGCTGCTGGCGAAAATCAAACCATGACAGGCGTTGCGCTAGGTGCAATTAGTGGCAATGTCACCAACACCATCAGCCAACTTCCCGACACCACCGATCCCAATGAACCCAGCCTTAAAGAACTACTAACCCAACTACAAGCTCTAATCGAATCTGAATCTGAGCTAAATGAAGAAGATAAAGTAGAAGCTCTAGAACAGGTAAAAGTCCTTGCCGAATCTGGACAAAAGCCCGAAGATAGCACCTTACAAAAGTTAGCCAAGACCGCCGTAAAAATCTTGAAAGGAACGATCGCTAGTTTACCCGATGTCACAAAACTCGTTGAATCTGGTGCAAAATTGTTACCTTCCATCACCAAACTTTTAGGATTGCCCTAATGCTTCATCTATGAAGACAACTTTTTAGGACTAGGCTTAGCCACTTTACCCGATCGCTTTGGCTTCCCCTGAGAAGATTTCTTCTCCTTCGCAGTAGCAGTCTTACCCAAATTCGGCTTAGCCGCTTCATCCAGATCACCAAACTTTTTCGACCACCACTTCTCCTGAGAAGACCAGAAAAAGACCACATCCGCATGATCCTTGCGTTGACGCGCCTGAACATCCGCACACTTCAACATCAACTTATCCACACCATCCTTACTGTAAGGAAACTTAGCCAAAGGCTTGCAACAAACTGGACAAGCAAAACTAGTCACCTCTGCTGTCACTGCATTCTCGCCCTTCGGTTGAGGAATCTCCCACTGATTACGGCGATCGCTCCAAAACATGACCAGATTTTCACAGCCATGCTCACACTTGAGAAAATGCCCACCACTCACCTTTTTAGAAGGAATCTTACTGAGAGGATGGTTACAAGCAGGACAAGCCACTTCCGAAAGCTCATTTTTACGATTAGTTGGCTGTAAATCCGCACCGAGATTCGTATAAGCCCGCGCTAACATCGGCTGAAAATAAGACTGATGCCAACCAATCAAATAGCTTTGCCATTCTAACTTACCCACCGAGATTTCATCCAAAGTCGTCTCCATCCCTGCGGTAAAATCGGCTCTGAGCAAATCGGGGAAAGTTTTATGCAAAACATCATCCGTAGACATTCCTAAGGCCGAAGGTTCGAGAACCTTACCCTTGAGTAACACATAGGTTCTATCCTTAAGCGTTTTGACGATCGCCGCAAACGTACTCGGTCTACCCACACCCTGACGCTCTAGCACCTGTACTAGCTTCGCCTCGCTATACCTAGCAGGAGGTTGAGTTTGTTTCTGCGTAAACCCTGCATTTGCCAAAGCCAAAGTCTGACCGCTTGTCAAAGCAGGAATATGTTTATCCTTACTCAAATCATTCCAATAGCGCGTATAACCCGCAAAGGTGAGAATACTGCCCCTAGTCTGCCAGAGCGTCGAACCAGCTTGAATAATCACCCGACTTTTTTGAATCAAAGCATTCGCACATTGAGAAGCAACGGCTCTACGCCAGATTAACTCATAAAGTTGATGCTGTTTGGCACTGAGATGGTCTCTAACGGTTTTCGGAGTAATACTCAAATAGGTAGGACGAATCGCTTCATGGGCGGATTGAGCAGTTGCCTGTTCGCGATGACGAGTAGTTTTCTTGGGGACATTATCAGGATCGTGCTTTGATAGCCATTCCTTCACTTCAGCACAAAACTCAGGCGCGAGACTAGTGCTGTCAGTGCGGTGATAGGTAATCAAACCCTTGCGACCTTGGGGCAAATCGACACCCTCAAACAACTCTTGAGCCACCTTCATCGTCTCTTCAGGTGATAGTCCTAATCTTACCGAGGCAGCTTGCTGGAGCGAACTGGTGATGAAAGGCGGCAACGGCGATTTCTGAGCAGTGACACCCGTAGCTTCGCGAACGACATGGGGATGATTACGCGCCACTTGAATAATTCGGGCGGCTTCCGCTTCCGACAATACTCGTTTTGACTCCACTGTAGATTCCGTATTCACTTCCGCCGCATCATCGGTAACATCCTGATCGTCAAGCACAGGCTCGATCTCACTACTACCCGCATAAAAAGCTGTGAATCCTTCCACATATTCCGTCCATACCGACCAGTAAGTAATCGGCACGAAAGCATTAATCTCCCGTTCCCTCTGACAGACAATATGCAAAGCCACCGACTGCACCCGACCTGCCGAGCTACCGCCACTTGTCCTCCTTACCAAAGGCGAAACTTTAAACCCAATCAACCGATCCAAACATTGTCTCGCTCTCTGAGCCGAAATCAGGTTCAAATCTAACTGATGAGCATTAGCGATCGCTGCTTTAACCGCCGTAGGTGTAATCTGGTTATAGACAGCGCGTTTAGGATTACGAAGATGAAGTTGCTGTTGTAAATGCCATGCAATCCCCTCACCCTCGCGATCGCCATCGGTAGCAAGCACCACTTCTGAAGCATTCTTCACCGCCGCCCGTAATTTGGTGACTACCTGTTGTCCCTTACCTTCGGTCAATTGATAGCGACATTCAATTTTGTTGGTATCTTTGTGCATGGTAAAGCCCAAGCTATCTTCACCATCTTTAGCCAGTTCGGTAAAGTGACCAAAGGAAGCTTCCACTTGCCATTCACTGCCAAGGATTGCTTGGATGGTTTTGCACTTGGATGGAGATTCAACGAGTAACAGCTTTTTCATATTTTTGTACCTATGTAAACTTTATCGTTAAATGGAACTATTTCTGATTTTCAAGAGGCTTGGTTTGCTGTGCATTCAACATGGCGACAGCCCTACTGATATTGGCAGCATCTCTGTCAGTGACATTAGATTCAATGATTTTGCCTTGAGACTCTACCAGAATCGGATTAACAGGGCGATCCTTTGCCTTTAAAGTCATCGTATCCGAGTCCTTTTCGAGACTGAACTTGTAATTCCCCTTGCCATCAGGACGCTCAAAGATAAGATTATTGCCATCTTCTTTCCCCTGAACTTGCAACAGTTCTCGACAATCACGCGCCAGCTTGAGGTCACGTTCATCATTAGTTGCTTTATCAGTAGAAGTCTGCGAAGTTTCCTGTTCATTACCATCGCGTTTATTTTCGGTTTTGTCTTTACCAAGTTTAGCCAAACCATCAAACATCGACAGAGCGATCGCTTGAATCTGAGCAGCATAATTAATCTGATTCTGCTCTTGAATAGCAACACTCACCAGTTGAGCTTCATTACTATCGGAATCGGGATTACTGCTTGGTGCATAAGCCAAATCCCATTCTTCATCGAATACATCGTCTTTATTTTCCATAGTAAAATCTGTCAAATTAATTGGATAATTCTCTCGTTCAGCGATCGCTAAAATGTTGACTATATGAATATCGACAAGCTGGTTAAAAGCCGTCACAAACTGGGCGATATTAACATCAGGATTAGCGGTAATCATCGTGTTTTCCTAGCGTTCTAGCTGGGGTTTAATAGGTTCTAACTTCAAGCGGGGCAATTTATCGGCAACCGAGGCAGGTTGATCCATGCGTTGAAAAATCTGCTTGAAACTAGCCAAATCCTCTGGAGTCATTGACTGAGCAGTGATTTGTCCTTTGTCAGTTCGCAAAATGTTTTCCCCCCTATCGTTAGCGATCGCGATATTGCCATCTTCATTCCTTTGCAAGGTATAGTTCTCACCCTTAAAAGTTTCTCTTCCCGTCTGACTGAGAAAATTATCGACAACGATAACCGCTCTAGAGCCAGCAGGAGCTAGATCTCCCATCTTGGCGATCGCGGCAGGATAACCTTGCTTTTGGGGCAGGTCAGCCAGATCGATATCGGTGGTCTGCACAGCAGTCTGCGTAAAGTCGATTTGCTGGTCGAGTGTCGTGCGGTCTGCACTAAACACAGCACGATTGTTGGCTAACTCAAACTTGGCGATTTCACTGCCACCTTGCTCAGAGATCGCATAGACATTATCTTGAGACTGAATCCTATAGGCTTCAGCTTCGTATTTACCATCAACCCCCAACTTGGTAACTAGAGCCACTGAGACAGCCGCCATCACCTGTTGCCGAAAATCATCAAACAATAAAGGATTAGAGCGCCCCAACTCATCGAGATCGCTTACACCATCGCCATCCGTATCCCTACTTCGAGGGTTTAACCCCATTCGGATCTCATCTACATCTTTTATGCCATCACCATCGGTATCGCGACTGAGCGAGTCTGATTGTTCCTGTTTAGTAGTAATCTCGCGTGACTCAACATCGATATAGCTTTTCTTAGCCAAAATTGGCATCGGTGGCTGTGATGATTGCGAAAGTGGATGGCGATCGCTACCAGATAAAGGTGACGGCTTAATTGGCGAGTTCGGCAACATCGCAAAATCAGGTTCATCTTTATCGCGATTGCGTGGATTGGCGATGACAATACTGGTATCTGTTGCAGTAGCCGCAGTATTGGAAAGATCGGGTGCAGCCTGATATCTGCGCCACCAATCATCCATGATGTCCTGATCCCATTCCTTAGCAACCTTGTCCCACGCCGCATCACTGAAACCATCTGGTTTTGCCTCAGCTTCTTGTTTACCTGCATCTCCTTTTTGCTGTTCATCCTCTTTCTTGGCTAGTAAAAGTTTCAGCAACTCGGCTAAAGCCTCAATCGTAGTTTGAGCGATCGCTAGTTGTTGGGAATTTGCTTGTGATGCTTCCGATGATTGAATAAAGACCATAGTGTACTCCTATAAACCTTCAGCCCAAGCAGGAACAGACTTGGGTGTTGCAGGAGCATCTTTCGCAGGTAAAGGAAAGTTATCTAGAAAGTAATCCTTACGAGCCAGAATCGCCGCGTCGGTAATCGGGATTTGATGTCCTTCCTGTTCTAGTTCTACTTTCAGAGCCTCCCATCTAGATTTACTGTTTTCCGCCCGATCCGCATCAACTTTAGGGATTTTGATATTGCAACGACGGGGGACATTAGCTTCTTTCTTGGAGCTATAACCAGGGGAAATGAGAATACAGTTACCTTGCGGTAATTTGAGAAAATCCTCTGGTGCAAATAGTTTGCGAGTTCTTTCCTGATCCGATGTACTGGTGCTAGTCTTGCCGCCACCTGAACTCCGTGATTTTGACTTGTATTTGAGATGTTCGTCACCGAGATAGTCCGAGAAAATCTTTGCTGATTCGGGTTCGAGGGGATTGAAAATTGCTTTAGTGGCACAACCACCGAAAATTGCCCTAGACACCTCTTTGCCATAGGTTTCTTCTAACTGGACGAGGTTTTGGAAACCCAACATACAGGAAAGTCCATCTTCACGGTGAACGTTTAGCCATTGGACAAGGCTTGGTAAATAAAGAGTAGGCAATTCATCGATCGCGACGAGGAGAGGATCTTCGCGTTTGCTGGTGACATTGCGGGTGACAATCATATGCAGGACAGTCGCTAAGAGCGGGGCAACCACATCTTGCTTTTCACGTTTCATGCCGATCACCAGCAGATGTTTACCTTTCAAGTTCATCGGAATCGTGGTCTTGCCACAAAATACGCTGAGAATATCGGGAGACATGAAACGACTGAAGAGAATACTCGCAGTCGAGATTACGGAAGCAACTGTTTTTTCAGAGTCAGCCATCGAAATCAACTGTCCAAAACTGGTTTCTACCCAAGTCGGTAGATTCGCATTTTGGACTCTGGCGGGAAGATTATTCGCACCTAATGCTTTGGCACAGAAAATAATATCGGGATAAGGCGTTGTCTTGGCTAGTAAAAGCACGGCTTGAATCAGTTGATCGCCGCTATTGGTAAAGAAAGGATCTTCATTACCTTTGCCACCAGATTTAAAGTTGCGATTCAGGACGATCGCTACCTGTCTTGCCATATCCACATCCGTCGCATCGCGAATAAAGTCAAGGGGATTACAGATCCCACTTTCAGGAAAGCTAGGGGCAAAGATGCTGACTTTGTATCCTGCATCCGCCGCGATTCCTGCAATCCGTGAGGACTGCTCCGCATATTTGTAGTCGTAGAGAATAATCGGAAATCCTTGGTCGATCGCACTCCGAATCGCTGGATCGATTACTCCATAGGTTTTACCCGAACCAGTGCCACCCAGCACGGCAATGCCGCGATTAGCATCGGGTAGCCAAATTGTCCGATCTGTTTTTGACACCTGAATGACTTTGGGCTTTTCGCCCTCAATTGGTTTTTCGTGATTCGGTGTCGCCACGCCTGGGCTGGAAATTAATTCAGCAGGGAAGATTAATTTAGGCTTAACCACAAACAAAGTCAGCTTATTTCGTTCGCGACGGTTAATTTGCTCCTTCGCTTTTTTTCGCGCCGCCGCCATCTCTGTCCCACTAACCCAATGAGCGTGAGCCAATTTGTTTTTGCTACTACCGCCTGTCCGACCCAGTAAAACCATGCCGACAATACAAGCCGCAATAATTCCACCCGTAGGCGTAAATAGCTGACTGGTAATAAAAGCAATTTCGGGAGGTAATCCTGTGGAGTTAGACTTTTTCTGCTCTACGGGAGCAGCACTATCAACGGTTGATGATTGAGCAGAAACAGATGGACTTACACAGGTTGCCAAGATCGCGATCGCCAATAACAACAAATGCTTTTGCCAATTTAATAATTTCAAAATATGCATGACTATTTGCTTTTGTTTTTAGTGGTCGAGAGCGACAGGTTGACGGTGGCGTTACTGGGAACGACGTAAGGAATCGTATTCTTTTCACGCAGGACTAGAAATGGCAATGGCGGCGTAATGTAGGGAGTACAGCCTAAGTCCACAAACCACGCACGTTGACACCAACGAAACCGTAATCCAAATGTGACCGTGCCTGAAGCTTCATCCAAGGACTCAATCGTTACCCGAAATGCATCACCAAAGGGATGATTGCCAGTCGGGCCGCGATTGCCAAATAGACCACCTAAAAATCCATAACCATCAGGAACTTGCTGAGCGGCTGTCATCCATTGTTTGCCCGTATAGTAGCCACCTAAAAAGTCGGTCACTTCAATATGCGGACATTCTGCATAGGAATCATCACAGGCTACCGCTTGAAACCCCGATGCAGTCATCCCACCACTAATTGGATTGACTCGATTTTTCTCTTTAGTGCCAAGGGCAATATCGACAATGCCAAAACGGACATTAGGTAACAACGTCGGTGCATTAGGAAATTGCGAAAGGCTGAGTTTACCCAAACCCGCCGCATTCAAATTGGACAGGAGTAAACTTGATGCACCCTCAATATTTGCTAGGGGCAATTGGGCAAAGCCTGGTATTGCATCAAGACTGTAGGTATTAAGCTGAGAACCAAGACTGCTCAAGGAGCTATTGCCAAGTTCGGGAAAAGCATTTACTAACTGCCCGACCGTAAGTTCACTGCCCAGACTTGCAAGGTTGGCAACTCCAGTCTGTTGTAGAGCCAGATCGAGAATTGGTTTGACTTGGCTCAAAGGTTGGTTACTGAGGTCAGGCAGCGATCTCAACAAACTACTAATTGTCAGTTGTGAAGCGAGATCGCCGAGTTGTCCGAGGCTGACATTACCGATCGCCACACCCGATTTATCAGCGATCGCCTGTAAACTCATCTGCTCTAAACCCATCGACTGAAACGAACCCACGGTCAGATATCGATCTGGACTGACCAGACTCCCAACTGTGAGATTATTCAATGCCGATGGTGAAAGTAGCTGCGATAGTTGTTGACGTAGCTGAGGAGTGACTTGAATTTGAGGCAAGTTTTCTAAACTAATTCTCGTGAAATCTGGAATCTGCGGAGATTGCACATTCCCGGTATTTTGCGCGACCTTGGGCAAAGATTGCGCGTAAGCGATATGGGGATTGAGGACAGCGATCGCCACAAGGGGAATTGCTAAAGCTGTCAGTGGCAAGATATGTCGAAACATATTAAAAATCCAAAGAGGTTTTGCTAGATCGATTTAGAAGTGCGGGTTTAAGCGGTGTAAGGCGAGGAATTTGGGCATCAGGCACAACTTCTAAAATGCTGTAGGCGGGTGTCGGTTCGTTCAGCACTAATTGAAATTGGTATAGATTTCTTCCCCCACCTGCGCCTGTGGTAATGACAGTTAGGGATGTGAGATTGCCCCTTGCAGCACTTGGTAAGTTCATCTCCAAATCAATTGGCTGGGCTAGTTGCCGCAGATTAATTACGGTTGCACCGCAATTGCTATCCTTTGCACCGTCTCTACAGAGGGGACTGTCATAGTCCATCACCACTTTAGAAGGATTGCCCAGCCAGACTTTTTTGATAATCTCGCCCGTTTTGATGAAGCTGATATTCAAAGACTGCATCGGCGATAGGCTCACCACCGAGGTTACGCCGCTTACACCCATCGCTTGACTGACCCCGACCTGACGCTTAGCAGGAAATATCGGTTCGGCATGAGCGATCGCGGGCAAGGACAGGACTAGAAAAGCGATTAATCCTGAGAAGGAATATTTCTGACATGGTAAATAGCTCATAACCATAGAACTCAACAACTGATAGAAGTTAATTAGAAAGTCACAGACTGATTCACAAATACCTGTAGTTCTTTACCTGCGGGGATAAAGAAGACATTAGGACGGGTTTTGATTTCTTCG
>Ga0209990_10000959_pt1 | contig 26281 bp, 49 predicted proteins | sample NOAtaG_6_FD_187304 | JGI IMG/M metagenome (GOLD analysis project Ga0209990, IMG submission 187304) | Freshwater lake microbial communities from Lake Erie, under a cyanobacterial bloom - NOAA_Erie_Diel5S_2200h metaG (SPAdes) (version 2) | ecosystem: Environmental > Aquatic > Freshwater > Lake ...
TAAAGAGGAACCAGCTGGCAGAAATCTTTCGGCAAACAGGTTACACTGTGGAATTTATTAAAGTTGATGGTATTATTGCTAGAAGATAATAACGCTTCAGCATAAGGAAATTGTTTTTATGAAAATTTATGATTGCTTTACTTTTTACAATGAACTTATGCTCCTAGAGTTAAGGCTCGAAACATTGTGGGATAAGGTGGATTTTTTTGTAATTGCAGAGTCACCCTTTACTCATAGTGGACAACACAAACCCTTATATTTTTATGAAAATCAGCATCTTTTCTCAAAATTCGCAACAAAAATTAGACACATTGTTGTTTCTGACATGCCTAGCGGGCTTACCAGAAACAATGCATGGGAACGTGAGCACCATCAACGCCAGAGCCTGATGCGAGGTCTTTGGGATATGCAGCCCAATGATCTCATTATTACTAGCGATGTTGATGAGATTCCACGACCGACTTGTGTGCAAGATTGCCAAAAAGATACATCTAACGCACGCTGGATTTTATTCTGCCCAATGTATCTTTATAAATTTAATTATATGCGGATAGCAAACAATCTAGCAATGCCTTGGATTGCCGGACCAAATATTATCGTAACAAAAGCACAAATTTTTACTGATCCACAAACGGAAAGGTCTTTCACCTTTCCGTGGACCCCTTTGCCTGCAAGCACACGCTTCATTGCCCACGGAGGATGGCATTGGAGTTCCTTGGGCGACAACACTCATGGAATTTTAAAACTACAAAGTTTTGCTCATACTGAGGCAAACGTGCCTGAAATAATTGAAAACTTTGACATTTTCAAATTCATTGTTTCCAAAAGTTCGCATGAAGGTCCAGGGCAGCATTTTGAAACAGTTGTAGTAGATGATTACTTTCCTCAATCTCTAACAGATAATAGACAAAAATACACCTCATTTATTTTGCCAGAGACTCAATTTTCAACTTTAGACTTTTATAGCAAGGACATTATCCATGCACACCGCTCCTAGCCCTATGTTTCTTAAACACATATCAACAAGGGTAAGCTAGGGAATATGGTTATTGACGCATCATTACACATACTACAAAATTATTGTAGTTATCAGGAGAATTATATTGTTTGGGAAGAATGAAATCGTAGGCGAAAAGTATTTCAAAGATGCTGTAGACAAAATATTTGTTACTAGCATATTTGGTGTGACACTTCAAGGCGAAGGTCCTTATCGTGGTGAGCCTGCCATGTTTGTGCGTTTGGCCAAATGCAATCTTGCTTGCAGCTTTTGCGACACTTTTTTCGACGATGGCGACTGGATGACAGTGGCGGAACTGGACACAAAGATCTCCAAAACTATCTCTCAGCATTTTCAAGGTGACGTTCCACTTTGGGCTGATGTGGTTTATGGCGGACCTGGCAGCGATCCTGTGAAAAAGCGCGATATGGTGCTGGTGTTAACTGGTGGCGAGCCCATGCTCCAAAAAAACATTGTGCCATTTTTGGAGCACATGAACACACAGTTTGCCAAAACACAGATTGAAAGCAATGGAACCATTGTGCAAAACATTCCGCGCGAGACCACATTGGTGGTGAGTCCCAAATGCAGTGAGAAAAATGGTCGGGCTGTGAAGTATCTTGAGCCTCGTCCTGAGATGCTGGCACGAGCAGACTGTTTGAAGTTTGTGATGAGTGCAGACCCGGACACACCCTACAACACAGTTCCTGAGTGGGCACACCGATGGAAACAGGAGACAGGCAAGCCAGTTTTTGTGAGTCCCATGAATGTCTACAACGATCTTCCCCAAAAGAGCAAACAACTTCGCGCAGAAAAAAATCAAATATCTATGGATGAGCGGAGCACTGTTGATGAGGTAATCAGTTTTTGGCAAGAGGGGCTGTTGAATATGACAGCCAATCAAGCCAATCATGAATATGCTGCACGTTATTGTGCTACACATGGCATGATACTCAATCTCCAAATCCACCTCTATGCAAGTTTGGCTTAACAGTGAGCATCCCAGTAAGATTCAATTGGTATTCAGAGAGTGGAGAACTATTGGTGGAGAATCGAGGATTCTTCACCATCAGCTATGGACAGGATCCCACCAATCTCTCCACGCTGGCCAAGCGTGTAGCTGAATGCCCAATCTCCGAGCATCAAAAATACATCCATCCTCATGTGAGATATGCAGTGCAACTTTCAGCACCAGACTATGTGTTTGATCTAAGTGATCTCTCATACGTGTTACCAAACAGATTCAAGGACAAAACATGACCGCGAAACTCGAAGGTAACAAGGGGTTGGATGATGCTGATCATAAGCTGCAACAAATTTTGCGCGAAGAAATACTCAATCAAATTGAGCAAGTGGCTTCTGGTATCATCCCGTTTAACCCTCTGGTAGCAACATCTCAAAACTCTCATGTGACTATACGTGCAATATCATGCACAAATGCGAGATTATCTGAAGATTTTGATACCAGAGCCAACAATCTGAGCAATCATGTTGCAGCTTATGTTATGCAACTCATACAGAATGATTATACAGGTATGCATATAACAGTATTTGACCATCACACAGGTGCTAGTATCGAAATCATTCATAAACCTCAACTTGCAAACTAGAGATCTGTGCTTGTGTCTGACTTCACATTCGATAACCTATTCAAGGAAAAAACATGAGCAAAAAGCCAAAAATCCCCTTTGGTCTTTGGCCCGGAAGCTGGGGCTTGCGAGGGCGTACTAGACAGATCGCAGAGGCAGAATACGCTCTCAGCGGCCTGGACCTGGACTTAAGACTGGTTGAAATAAATGAGAGCGATCCGCTCACTCAGGAAATCCAAAAGCTGCAAGCCAGAAAAAAGCACAAAGATATTTCTGATTATGACTTCGACAAAGAAATGGTGAACTTAACAACACAAGAAGGTACTACAGAAAAAGCTGTAGCACTTTTGGATGTGGAGCTCAAGCATCACAAGCTGGATAAAACTGAGCATGAAAAACAAGTTGCTGAAGCCCGGAAAGAGCCTTGGGTGGCCATGCCCAACATAAGCTGGGACCCCTCTGATCCCAGCAAAAGCTTTTTTGAATTGGATTACAACAGTTATTTTGTTGAATTTCTCAGAGATAATGGCTATGAAGGTGCCAGTGAACAGGAAATTGTTGAAAAATGGTTGACAGATGTATGCAGAAGTGTGGCAAGTGATCTTGGTGAACAAGACAACACATTTGTTGCCACTGCTGTGCCCACAAATAGGCGAGCACGTCGGCCCAACAAGCAGAAAACTGAATACAGTTGACACAATCTCAAGGGAGGCTAGAGTTGTGCAATATAGTGGAGAACTGCCTGTGAGCACTTATGTAATTGTAGATCTACAAAATCTAGCCATGCGTGTTCGTTATGGTGTAAGAGCTCCTGACTTCAATGCGCAAGTGGGCTTGGCAATGCATACTATCTTCACCAGTATCAAAAAGGTGTGGAACGACCAAAAAGGCTCACATTTGGTAGTGTGTTTGGAAAGCCGCAGTTGGCGCAGGGATTTTTACCCACCTTACAAAGCGCACCGCAGAGTAGCAGCTGGTCAGCGCACTGTGGATGAAATGGAAGAAGACAAAACTTTTTTTGAAGCTCTTGATGATTTCATACAGTTTGCCCAAGATCGCACAAATGCAACTGTTTTGAAAGCTCCCCATGCTGAAGCAGATGACTTGATTGCACGCTGGATTCAATTGCATCCAACCAGTAACCATGTGATTGTCAGCACTGACAGTGACTTTCAACAACTGTTGGCCCCAAATGTGAAAATCTATGACGGCATCAGTGCATTGCTCTATACCATAGATGGAATTTACGACAAAGATGGCAATCTTGCCTTCAACAAAAAGGGTGAAGAGTTGCCAAAGCCTAATCCCAATTGGCTGCTGTTTGAAAAGTGTATCCGGGGCGATGCCAGTGACAATGTCATGAGTGCATTTCCAGGTGTTCGTAAAAAGCGAATGCAAGAAGCATTTGAAAATCGTGAGTCTCAAGGATACTCTTGGAACAACCTCATGCTCAGTACCTGGACAGATCATAATGGTGATGAAATCAGAGTTCGTGATGCGTATGAACGAAATCGAATCCTTGTGGATCTCACAGCCCAGCCGCCTGAGCTGATCCAATCCTGGGACACAGCTATTCAATCTGCTGTAAATCAGCCCAAAAAGTCCCAAGTGGGCATTGCATTGCTGAAATTTGCCGCACAATGGGGCTTGGTTCGTATTGAAAAAACTGCGGCAGATTACAGCATGTGCTTCAGCAGTGAATACTCTGGCTCACTGAAACAGTAAATACTCACATGGAGTTGGATTTTCAAAACATTTGGAACATCCTAGCTCGTTGTCAACCTCCTGAAATCACGCACTTTCAACAAAAAAGTCATCCTGGTAAGGGCTGGTGGTTGAAAACCTGCGTGCCTTTGGTTGGCGAACCTGATGTTTACAAGATTTGGTGTAGGATTGTTAAAAATCATACAAACCTAGTGTGTATTACCAGTGAAAGCTTTGATTGGCAAAAAACCCCTATCAAAAATGCTGCCAGTATTTGGTGTAGAGATGGCATTGATATTCGTTTGAAAGTTCTTGATGGCGTTTTTGACTACAACATCCAACCATTTGAAAATTCATTTAATCAGCAAGGAAACCTCTTAAGAAAACAATTGCTTAAATTCCATGAATCTAATCCAGACATACTAGCCCCTGATGAGTTGACAAATCTGCTTCATGTTGCACACTTGATGTGCAACTGGCAAACAGACACACAAGCAAAGGCCCGCAGGGCAAGGTTCAAAGTAGTTGACAATGAAAAAGATCTCAGCCAAACCCATAAGTGCTCAGAGCTGGATGCTGACAGAGTGGGGAAATAGAGTTGGTGTTCTCAGCAGCAACAAAGGTTCTTTTACCTTACTGAGCAGCCAAAAAACCCAACAATTCTCCAGCGTTGAGCTTTTGGAACAAACATTGGGTTGGAAAATCCTGTTTGAGCAGGTAGAAGCCAGGGAAGAAACGTTGGACAAAATTGGAGTTTGGCCCGTCAAACACAACAATCCTCAAAACATCCAAGAGCAGCCTTTTGTGACCTATTCCAAGACAGCTCACAGCAAAAGCAGATTTGCAGCAGGGTATTGGGGTATTCACTACAGCCACGGATGGAGTCCCAGTTTTTGTCCCCGGCTGGAAACTGTGCAAAATGCACCAACTGTGGGTCCTTTCTCCAGCAAGCTGGAACTCAATACAGTGCTGAACAAGAAACAAAAAGAAGATGGGAAACAGCTATGAGCCACAGTTTTGCCAGTGACCCTATCAATCAGTTTGTGAAGTTAGTGAACACTGCGAGAGATTACAACAGCAAGGAAATACGGATGAGCCGTGAAGATGCGGAAGCTTTGGCTCTTAGCTTAACAGGGCTGTTGGCTAGAGACCTCACGCTAGCCCAAAAAGTCATGGATCTACAAGACAAACTGGTGAGTCAACTCCAAGCGGTGCCCAAAAATCTAGACTTGAATGGTGGTGGTTTCCGATGAATGCAAAGCCTGTAACATGCAACTTGTTCTTGAGCTTAGCTAGTATGCTTCCCCCGCTTTCCTTCTCTGAAGGTCCTTGGATTGCTGGGGGAGCAGCACGCAAGCTCTGGGAACACAAACCTTGGATCACAGGAGATGTGGATGTGTTTTTCAAAGATTGGGCGCAGTTTCGCCAGTGGCAGGCAGAGTTTTGTAGCAGGCTGACTGTGCAGGTTGAAGATCACTACTCAAAACAGTTGACATCTCAAAAGTACAATGAAATTGTTGAGGTTTGGTGTGACACGCCATTTAACCGTAGTAAACCTCAAGACAAATTCTATGTGAAGCATGAAAGCGAAAATGCCATCACCTACTGTATGCCGGGCATTCCACCACTTGCAGGAGTTACTCTGCAGATGATCAAGTGCAGATTCGCCAACAACGTACAAGGGGTTTGGGACACCTTTGATTTTCACAACTGTGAATTTGCCACCGATGGCCACACCATTGTGGCCTCACCTGAGGCAGAGGAGGGCAGCCTCTCTCAAACTCTGCTAATGAAAGATCTAAGCAACACTCGTAATCTTGCACTGAGAACATTGAAATATCATCTCTATGGCTTTGAAAGCAGCAAGGAAACATTGCTCGCTGCTGTGCAACAAATAAATGATGGGAGCCTGGTATGGGACAACCAGTATTGAGGTTTTACTCAGCTGATTTGGAATCCTTGCGCATAGCCAGCAATTTGGGAGAGAGCGTGTTGGTGGAAAATTTGCCTACCCCAGGCGGACCAGTGCCAGTTGTGGCTGCTGGCACACTGCTGTTTACTAGGAACAGTTTCATCACATTTTGGATGTGGCTGTGTATGGGAGGCAAGTGGTATCAAAACAACATCGTAAACTCAGAACACTTTCTTGTCTCTGAGATGAAAACTCTGAATCCAGAGATTTACCACTATTGCCAAAACCAACAAACTGGATTCGTGGAAGAGCGCTTCATCAGCTTTCTCTTCAGCATCTTAAATCGCCATCTGGCCAAAATGTCTCCCGAAACACGATTTGATGTGTTCAAACGTGTTCTTAGTGAGATGGACTAGATCAAAAAGGACTACTTATAAATATTGCACACTTAATTCAAGGCAACTGTTATGAGTCGTCCCAAGCCCAAAGTTTTGTTGAGCTACACTGATCCCAAGACATTTCAGAGCGAACAGATTATTGCAGCCAAGGCAATCTATGCTGTATTTTATGATGGCACGCCCATCAATCTCAAAAGCATACACACCTTGCACGACGATTCCAACCCCAAATATCGTAGAGTTACGTTTCCAGAAAGTCCTGGACATGCATTTAACCTTGCTGATAAGCTTAACAAAATGTTTAAAACAACAAAGTTTGAAGTTTTTGAGTTTTCTCAAGGTGTTAAGATATCTAGACCACCCAAGGTGTAAGTGACCGGACTGCATCAAACAATTTGGGATGATTTCCTCCAAAAAACAGGGAGCGCAACTGACCTTGAGCCAGGCAATGGCTTGGTAGAAGGTGGTTTTGAAGGCTTCTGCAAGATAGTGTTTGTGAATTGGACCACAGCAACTCCAAGTTTCCGATTGACATCCACAGGATTTTTGATCTTAAGCAAGATGTATCAGTACTGGGAATTTGATATAAGCAATCAGCCTTTTAACACATTCAATATTCCCAAAGTGCATATTCACTTGTATAGGAATGTTCAGAGTCCCTACCACTATACTCAAAAAAAGTTCTTTGTATTTCATTCCGAACGGGCAATGGAATTGGAAATGGCAGGTGGCAATATAATTTCATGGACTGAAATGTTTGGATAATCTTTTTGTGTTGACGTAAAAAATACCTGCCATATATTCAGCTGGTAATCCACAACAAAGGACACCCTGATATGGCTCGTGCAGCTCAAGAGAAAATTCAAACCATCACCACAGTCAACCCCAGCAAGCTGAAGGTGATGATCAATCACGTCATCAACAGGAAGCGCCCTCTCTTCATCGCAGGTCCGCCAGGCATTGGCAAGAGTGACATTGTTGCTGAGGTGGCCCGCAGCCAGAAGCGTCCACTTATCGACATTCGACTCCCACTGCTTGAGGCCACTGACATTCGCGGCATTCCGCACCTTGCAGAGGTGACTATCCGGGATGCCGAGGGCAACGTAGTGAAGAACGAGCAAAACGTTCCACTAACTGAGAAAATTTTCAAGTGGAGCAATCCAACTGATCTGCCCACTGATCCCAACAGCCGCGCACTGGTGTTTTTTGATGAGATGAGCGCAGCACCACCCTCAGTGCAGGCTGCAACGTATCAGATCATCCTGAACCGGCGCATTGGTAGCTACCAGCTGCCTGACAACGTGGTGATGATTGCTGCGGGCAACCGAGTGAAGGACAAGGGTGTTGCCTACAACATGCCAACTCCGCTGGCCAACCGCTTCATTCACGCGACGCTGGCTGTGGACTTTGATGACTGGCAGGAATGGGCCATCATGAATCGCATCCACGAGCATGTGGTGGGCTACCTCAGCTATCAGCCCAATGACCTGTTTGACTTTGATCCTCGTCGCGAAAGCTATGCGTTTGCCACTCCGCGCTCTTGGAGCTTTGTAAGCGAACTGCTGTATGAGCCTCAAGAGGATGGCAGCTATCGTGAGACGGATCTGCCAGCTGATGTTCTGGGTGACCTCATCAAAGGCACAGTGGGTGAGGGTCCTGCCCTGAAGTTTCTCAGTTATCGCAAGCAGGCATCCAACCTGCCTCGTGCACGCGACATCCTGGATGGCACTGTCACCAAGCTGAACGTGAAGCAGATGGACATTTGCTATGCGCTCACAACTGCCCTGGTGTATGAGCTCACTGACGATGTGAAACGGGCCGAGGCTGCTCGTCAAAACGGTGACAAGAACTCACACGATGAGATGTACAAGTCAGCTGATCGGTTCTTCCAGTTCATGATGGACAACTTTGAACCGGAGATGGTGGTGATGGGGGCTAGGTCTTTCATGGCTACAACACGAGATCATCCCATCAAGCCAAATATGCTGTCGAGCTGGAAGGTGTTTGTGAAGCAGTATTCGAGCTTGATCCCCTCGATGAATGCCTGACCTGATTTGAACTACCAAGGGCCGGGGCGCAGTGTTGTGGAGCACTGCGCCTTGGTTCTTTTTATGTGCAGAGTAGGGGTGGGCGCTTTTTGCACTTATCGAAGTGGTAAGGCTTCAGAGAACAATGAGCCCCTGTTTTTCTGCAATAGATACAAGTGGTTAAGTGTTGACTTGGATGGTTACCTTCAGCAAGGAGCTTCATTGCTGCACGGCGTTGTATATCTCCACCAAGCATGTTGTGAGTTCCGTTCTTAACTCGTTCTCTACTTGCTTTGCCTCCAACTTCACCACCCAAAAAATGATGAGTACCATCAGCTAATCTTTTATATGTTGGGTTTCTATCCCCAACAAACGGATGCCTACCATCAATTACTTGCTGTTTTGCTTTTGCACTTCTTTCTTCTTTCGTCATTGTGATGAAATTGTGTGTGCCAGCTTCGATACGTTCCTGATTTACCCGCCGAGAAACTTCTCCTCCTAACCAAGGATGCGTTCCGGCTTCTACCTTGGCTAAAGTTGCACGTCGTGCCAATTCGGATATGGTGTGAGGTGGTGTAGACATCCGGATGGCCATTGCCTGACATGCTGCCCAGTCACCCTGAGAAAAGTGAATTTGGTAGTGTTCTTCGATTGACACGGCCTTCAAATTTGCTGGATCATTGTTGAAATGGTTCCCATCTATATGGTGGACGTCATAAGTCCTTCCATCTTGGTCTTTGGGTATCGGACCGAAATGTTGCTCATAGATTTTGCGATGTGTATTTGATGCAGTATAAGTAGTCATAGCTGTTGCGTTCCTTTCATGTGCAATAGAGAGGGTGGACCCTGCCAGGTCGCGATCCTCACATATATTTATGTGTTGACATACCGGTTTTCTGCAATATATTCATCATAGTAAGTGTATTTCCCAAGGAGGCACCACATGTCCATCGCAAATGACGACCCAGCTATGACCAAAATCCGCAAAGCGAGGCTTAAACTCCTTTTTACCAATCCTTTTTTCGGTACACTGATTATGAATCTGCCGGTGAAGGACGCTACTGACCAAAATTGGTGCCCCACATGTGCGGTCGATGGTCGATATATCTACTACAACCGAAATTTTGTGAATGACCTCTCAGTAGATGAGATGGTTTTTGTGTTTGCCCATGAAGTCTACCACGTGGTGTTCGACCATTTTGGTAGGCGTTCGCACAGAGAACCTGGTTTCTGGAACATGGCTAATGATTTCGCCATCAATGGCCTGCTGGTGCAGGACAAGATTGGCAAAATGCCAGAAAAGAAAGTAGATGTGAAGGACGCTGACGGAAAGTCAACCCAGCGTGTGGGCCTCTACGACAGCAAGTATCTGGGCTGGCCCAGCGAGAAGATCTACGATGATCTCGTGAAGCGGAAGGTCAAGAAGCAGCTCACACTGGACGTGCACATTGAGATGGGCAAGGATGCCCAAAACTCAGATGGGCAAAAAAGCAACGCAGGCATTCCCATTGAGGTGGATGAAGAGTCTCTGAAGAAGATTCGAGACGAGCTCAAGGACAAGGTGCTGCAAGCTGCCAATGCCTCAGCTGGAAATCTTCCAGCCAGCATTGCACGTCTTGTGGACCACCTGGTTGAGCCCAAGATCAACTGGAGGGATTTCATTCGCGAGACTATCCAAAGCCAGCTCACAAGCGACTACACATATCGTCGCCCCAATCGTCGCCATCATGGTGGTGATGTGGTGTTTGCCAGCCTCGAGCGTGAGGAAACTGTGGATGTGGAAGTGAGTATTGACCAAAGCGGCAGTATCTCAGCTGATATGGCACGCGACTTTCTCAGTGAAGTGATGGGAATTACCAGCCAATATGACAATTTCCGGCTGGCTGTCAGCACCTTCGACACACGGCTCTACAACCGCCAGGAGTTCACTCCAGAGAACATTGAGGAAATTTACGACTACGAGCCCATGGGCGGGGGCGGAACTGACATTTCTGTGGTTCAGCGCACTCTAAAGGAGATGAACGTTGAGCCCAAGCTCTTGATCATTTTCACAGATCTTGAGAGTCACGAGTTTGGTGATCCCAACTTCTGCCCCACGCTTTGGCTTGTGAACAATCCTTGGAACAAAAACATCGTTCCACCCTTCGGCACCTGGGTGCGATACGAGAAAGATGAGGGTGTGATTGAAACTGGCGAGGCTGCGTAATCAAGTAAATTGACATCCAATGTTGGTGCTTGGCACACTTGGGTATGAGCACCAACATTGGAACCCAACTTGAAGAACTGGCTGTGGGCATAGTAAGCCGAGTCAGTGAAATGCTGTATGTGGCCAGCAAGGATCTTGAGCCCAGTAAACGGGAGAAGATTGTGGAGATGATTGAAAATCAATTGCCCACAGTGGTTGTCAACACACTTTTCCGCACAACGGCGTTACATACACCAAAAGGTATTGATCATCTTCGAGAGAACATTGAAGATTACAGTCACCAGTTTTGCCAAATGTTCATAAAGAACGATTGAACTTAAATAGGGTTGTGACTCAACCCTCAAGTGTTTGTTTGAAGTTTCCCAGAGACAGTGGTATGACGCCGCTTCGCATTGCAGTGTTGCAGACTCAAATTGAAAACACTTATGACAATGTGCGATTCCAGGAACGCACCAATAAACACAACATCGAACTCACCATAGAGTTCAACTCTGTTGGTGATCAAATTCACTGGGAATTCACCAATTTTCCCTTGACACAAGTGGCCAAAATGTTATATTGGCCTCATGAGCAAAAAAATCACTACCTACTTCAGTATTGACGTAGAAACAGACGGGCCTTGCCCTGGCTTGAACAGCATGCTGAGTTTGGGCTGTGTTGCCTTTGATGAGCACGGAGAGAACCTTGACACCTACTATGTGAACCTGGATCTCCTGCCTGAAGCAACACAGGATCCCAAGACTATGGAGTTTTGGGCGCAGCACCAAAAGTATTATGACCAAACTCGAGTATGGTGCCAAAGCCCGGAGGAGAGTATGCCTCACTTCTCAGAGTGGGTCGCCTCTTTTCCTGGTAGTCCAGTGGCCGCGTGCATGCCCAGCGGTTTTGACTTCACCTGGGTCTACTACTATCTCATGCGGTTTACAGGAAAAAGTGTGTTCAGTTTCAGTGTGTTAGACATGAAGACCATGGCGATGTGCATGCTGCGGTTGCCCTATCGGGAAAGTGTGAAACGCAATTGGCCAAGGCGCTGGTTCAGCAAGTTGCCTCACACACACAACGCTCTTGCAGATTCGCTTGAGCAGGCTGAAACCTTCAAACTTATGCTTAAGGATTTGATGGGCGGAGATGAGAAAGTTTGAAAAGTGGCAGCCTATTGATGATGGTGGAGCCACTCGATATCCCTTGTGTGATGAAATCACCATCCAGGACATTAGAGAGATGGCATGGGTGTATGGAGGTAGGCGAGAGTGGGTTGCACACCACTTTCCTGAATTGTGGTGTTGGCTACAGCTCAATGCCAGCTGGGATCATTGGGAGGTAGGCTATAGCCGAAGGCCCCTCTTCACTGTTGACTTGTTGTTGGACAAATCAACTGCGTCGATCTTTGAAAGTGCATGGAAAGACTCTATAGATGAGACGGTTTAATCCTATCCCTTGGTATTCAACAGGTAGAGGCGTGTTTTCTTATCGCTTGGCCGACCACCTCACCACTACTGAAAAAATCCAACTCACGCGCAATATTCACAGTGCATATCAGCTGTTTCAAAAGGAGTTTCCTGATCTTTGGGCTTGGATCAGTTTCTCACTAGAACCTTATGAGCACACATTGGACTGGAACACAGGGACTATTGTACAAGACAACTGGACCTTCGAATTACTTTTGGAGGAAAGTGCTCACTTAAGCTTTCAGCTTGCTTGGGGTTTCAGTGATGAGGCAGCTTGATCCCATCCAGGCTTTCAAACGTTACGCCAATGGGTTTTTCTACAGTCTCTCAGCCAATCTAGATTTGCAAGAATCTCAGCAAGTGCGGAGTAATGAAACTGACAGAATGGAATTCTTTCACTCACATTGGCCAGATCTCTACGTGTGGTTGCTGTTGAACAGCAACGAGGATAACTGGAGTTTGTATTACAGAGGGGTCTATCCCAATGTGAGTTTCATATTGGCAATCTATTTTGATGATGCACTCTATTTCAACAATGCATTCAGTGATCGAATAGAGTTTGTGGATAGTTTATAAGCACCTGATTATACAGTAGGGCATTTCCTGGTTGGAGCGGAGAACATACTCTCCCTGGAATCTTCAGGGAGATAAAAAGCTTTCCCGGCAGTGTGCAGAGACTGGGTTTTGATGCTGTAGTTCTACAGAAGTGGTTACTCGGTACTTCTTGATCCCTGGGGATCCACATCCTATCTCGAACAAAAATTGTTCAGTAGCGGCAAAAAACCGGAGGAGACCCAATCAACCTCCGGTTTTCCTGATCGTTGTCAATGCACAGACAGAGCGATCCATTTGACGCACAGTGCCTCACACTGCGAAGATGATTTGAGCCTATTCTGTGACTGGGCTTGTTATTCCGGGTTCGCACTGGAGAGTTTCTTTGCATAACAGACAGCGGTGCTTCCCGGTCCGGTGAGCAGAGGTCACCGATTTGTTTGCGTTCCTGATGGAATACCATCCCTTCCGCCAGCGGAACCCATTTACCGCCATATCAACACTGCCTTTCCACTATTGTAAGGGAACTCTTTCCAGTAACACTATGCTGATTGAGAAAAAATTTTGGACAGTGGAGTGACACAACCTGTTGGATAGTGTATTTGTTGTGTAATGTGCAGGAAGTGGAAAAATGAGTTGGTTTGAAATCATTTGGACATGGTTTATTGCGAGTCAACTCGTTTGTTTTGCCATCAGCCTTGTTTTTTTGTGTTGGGTAGTTTGGCAAGAGTATCACAAGGGCAATGATCTCACCTATCAAGAATTGGGTAGGTTGGTATTCGCTTGTGCGATGATTTCTATTATGGGTGTGTTCTTGCCCTTGTTTGTTTGGGTAATGAGCCGAACTGGTGAGGTGGAAATTTCCTACCCAGGCCTCTGTCAAAAAGACAGCATCTACGAATGTGCAGACAACGAGCGAGTGCTTTTGCGCGGCAGCCAAAGCGCCAAAACTTTTCGAGCACTAACAGAGGAATGGGATTAAACCGATGGATCCAATTTTTTGGTTTTTGGCCTACTTTGTTTTTGGTATGGCTATTGGGGTTGCACTGGCGGTGACAGCAAGTTTCCACACATGGCAAACTGGAGAAGACATCACCTTACGTGATCTTGGCCTGTTGTTGTTTTTAGTTGTGGCTATGACCCTGTTTTGGCCCATAGTTGGATGCGGTGTCCTTATTGAATGGTTGGCAAACAACTGGAATTTGAACAAAAACACTGTGGTTTTGCGTGGCAGCCGGAGTGCCAAAACGTTCCGTGCATTGCGAGATGAAAACAACACTTAAATATTGCGATGAGAATTGATGAGATCAGCCAAAGAGTTGTTTGGCATGCCAGTTATACACCTGACATCACCAAGTTTCGGTTTTTAACCCATTTGGGCACATGGAACGCGGCGGCTGAGCGTGCATTGAGCAAAGACTTCTATGCCGACATGTTGAACACTGGCGATACACCAAATGTGTTTATGTATCAAGTTGACATGAGCCAATGTCACAAAGGCATCCAAGTTTTGGATGATCCTGATTTTGGTGATCCTATGGATCATCTGTTCTACAATAGGCGAAAAATGCCCAAGGATGTTGAACATCTGTTGGAGGTTCAACATGACGAGTACGTTCTGCGCAGCGAATTACCCAAAATGTTCTCTCAGCATAAGATAAGCCATCTTTGGTATTTCAACAGGGTGGAAAGTCCGCGTAGCAAAAGTTATATTGTGCTTGATCCCGAGTGTTTTGAAATCACCGGTGTGCAAAAAATAAATGCTGTGAATTTGCTACAGGCGGATCCAAAACTAGTGGACCTGTTGATCAAGAGGGGGATTTGGCCTCCACACTGGCGGGAGAAGATCAAAAAGCATTTAGATATGCAGCGTGCAGAACAAAAGGGCTGACACAATCTTTTTCCCATACTATGCTCTGTGAGTCCAAAGGAGACTCACCAATGCTCTTGCACAAACTGGTTGAACGCAACCAAATTCACCCACCCAAGTGGCTGCCCGACAACACTCAATTCCTGGGCTATGCTGGCAGTGCTGCCTATGGTGTAAGCGGTGACACCTCGGACATGGATTGTTTTGGCTTTGTGATCCCGCCTCGTGAGATTGTGTTCCCTTTTTCTGATGGCGGGCGAATCTACGGTTTTGGGGATCAAGGCGAGCGTTTTCGAGTGTGGAGCGAACATCATGTTCAGCTACCAGATGAAGGTAGATCTTATGATTTTAGTGTATATAATCTGGTGGACTTTTTCCATCTTGCTTTTGAAAACAATCCTAATATACTAGATATTTTATATCTTCCTAGACGCTGTATCTTGCACAGCACCAAGATTGCTGAGCATGTGCGAGAGCATCGTGGATTGTTTTTGAGCAAGCGTGCTATGAAGAAGTGCAGAGCTTATGCTTTTTCTCAAGCAAGCAAGATACGCAACAAAACCAACAGCAGTAATCCCAAACGAGCTGCTGACATTGAAAAAAACGGATTTGATACCAAATTTGCATATCAGTGTGTTCGTCTACTTCTTCAATGTGAACAGATTCTCACTGAGCATGATCTTGACCTTGAGAGAAACAGCGAAATTCTCAAGAGCATCCGCCGAGGTGAATGGACCTTGTCTCAATTTGAGGAATGGTTCGCGGAAAAAGAAAAAAGTCTCGAAATCACAGTGGCACGGAGCACCCTGAGAGACCAACCAGATGAGAAGAGGATCAAGGACCTACTGCTTGAGGCACTGGAGATGCACTATGGCACAATCACCACTGGCGTCAAACGAGAAACTGGCGTTGATCAGTTGGTCTCTGAGCTGCAAACGGTTCTGGATCGCTATCGCTAAGTGGCAGCCGGAGTTTCCGGCTGTTGATCTCTGGGAACACTGGCTGTGCTCTTGGGAAAAGCTCGTTTGAGCTGTTCTATAGCACGGCTGATGTTCCATCCACCTTTGACGATATCCTGGCTCCCAGCATTCAGTTCTCTTGCGTGTGCCAGCAATGCCTTTTGAATCTCACTCATCAATCCTGGGAATATTCCAGAGAATTTGTTGTCGCTGTTGATGGTCTGGTCACTGTTGTTGATCTGTTTTGATGGCGCATGGATTTGCCATTTGCCATTCACAGTATGTGCACGTTTCTTGTCCAACACATTGATGAGGGGGCCATCGTTGCTATATTCCCCAAACCACTCCATGCCAGTTGAGCTGCCCGTGCAAAAGGTGCTTTGGTGACCTGTTTGATGATTGAACACATAACAAGCGCCATAATTTAATGGCACGCTCACATGGTATCGATCGTTGTCTATCAGTGTAAGGCTTTGGGCGTTTCTTTTGGCCTTCTCAACTCTTGCGGCTGTGATCAGCTTTTCAATCTCTCGGCCATATTTGTCCAAAGTTCTGTTCAAGTGAGTGAGATCTCGGAACCTGTTCAAGTCAGTTTCCATTGGCTGCAAAATGTTTCGGTTGCGTAACACATTGTACTTGTTCAAGCGATCGACAGCCTCGCCTGTGAGATCTTCCCAATCTATTGCACCTGAGATGTAGAGACGGATAAGCCAACCGTCAAACTTGCCTTCTCTGCTCAAGTCACTAGTCCAGTTGTCATCACTGCCTGCCAGCAACCTATCCACTTCGGTCCCCCAAAAGTCTGCCACTGTTTCGGGACTGGGATTTGGTCCCAGCTGTGTTCGAATTTTTCTTGGCACAGTGGAATCGTGCCGCCATGCCAAATTCAACAGTTTCAAAGTTTTTGGGTCACTTTTGATTTTATTGCCGAGATCAGCCTCCAGGAGGAGTTGAGTTGCTCTCATATCAGTGTCCTTTCACCAATTCTTGTTTGAGATAGCCCAACACACTGCCCAACTTGTTCATGTCACCGTTTTCAATGTCTGCTAGGAATTTTTCAACTATTCCTGGAGCCTTGTAGCGCCGCACATACCTGCCTGCTGTTTCGCTCCACGCTTCTCCCCAGTTGCCAGTTGGTGTGGGATAGTGGTGAGCAGCAGCCATGTGCACAGCGGTGGTTAGGTAAACCAATAAATTTTTCTTCAATTCATTTGTGTTGCTGCTTTCAAGATGGTCAAGCATGAGTCGTAAGTCTCGTAGTTGCTGCATCTTTTTTTCAGCTTTGGCGTAGGCATCGTTTTTGATCAATTGACTATACCAACCCTTGACATCAGCCATGGCTTGGATCAATGTTTTTTCCCATAATGGTTTAAATCGCATGAGTATTTGTTCATAATTTATTCGCTTGGGCAATACTGCTTTCCGCTTCTTACGCAACTTCTCTACGGATTTGATACCTAAATCATCTGTAATGTAGCTTTTTACTGGTGCACCAAGTTTGGAACCTATGTCTTTCATCAGCGTTTCAATGGGAAAATTGATCTCCATGTCCCCGTAGCGTGTTGCCTTGCTATGACGCTGCATTTGCAAGGCATCGCTTATGTACGCACTCCACCAGTTTTTTTCGCCTTCCAACAATGCTGTGCCTCTCTCAAACAACACCAAGATTGCACCTTTACTTACTTTTTTACCCCACCACGTGATTTTAGCTGGATCAATTGGCTCCCACTGCACATTATGCTTGATCATACGCTGGTTCATGATGTGGTCCATCAGATAGTCTATCAGTTCCTCAGCACCTATATGCCAACTGCCATCAGGATTTTTCAATATGTCAATAGTTGTGCTGTATTCCAACAGCAGGTGGTGGCACAGCCCAGAAAAGCTCTCAAACATGTTCATGAGAATATTTAAGGCTTGACAACGGGCAGATTGGCGCTATATTTCATGCACAAACAGGGAGCCACACACATGAGTTACCTTCGCAAGCAGATGATGGAGCAAACCGAACTTTTGCTTACTGTGGACTTCAGCAAGGTGGCCAATTACCAGGTGATGAAGCGAGTGTATCATCAGCTGGTGAGCCAACACCATTTTTCAGGCGATCTAGCCGCCGAAATCTCTGCTGGCATGCAAATCAACGTTAGTGATGCTGCGCTGCTTGATGAGGAGTTCATTGCGGCCATCATCACCAGCACATGTGTGGCAGCGAGCCGACTGTATCGCCAGCTGGAGATTGATTTTGGAGTCAATCGTGCCAACTTGATGCTGAAAAGCCTCACCAATCAGTTCAGCATCACTTACGACGTGCCATGATTCTTGACCTTGCCCTGTTGGTGATCTGTGCAGGATTCTGGTACACTGGGTATCAGATGTGGGAGATGCGTGATGAGTTTAGGCAAGCTCGTCCTTTGGCACTCTTGTGTGGCTTTTTCAGCTTCCTGGCCTTTTGGTCATTGCTGGATTGGTTTCTGTTGGCCTTTTCTCTCTTCACTCTCTTCACTCTAATCATGTTGAGTTGAGCAATGGACGAAAAGTTTCGCAAGATCCTTGAACGAGCACTGCATCCCAGCACCCACGAGGGCGAGTGGGACTCGGCTTTCCGTGCAGCACGTCGCATGGCTGGGGCCAACAGCTTGGAAAAACTGCTGGGGGCACCTGTCCAGCCACAGACTCGCGAGGTGGTGCGTGAGCGTGTGGTTTACCGCGAGCCCCGCTACACTCACCACATGGATGTCACACTTAAGATTTCAGCACGCTGGCAGCACAGCTTCATGGAAATGATCTGGAAGGATGCTCAAAGTGCAGGGCTGAAGATTGAGGTCATTCACCTGCGCACCCGAGAAAAGACCTTGAACAGTGGGCTGGACCTGCGTGTGAAAATACATGGGGGCCCCAATGGTTTGAAATGGTGGGACAGCCGGGTGGATGGTTATCTCAAAGAGATGAACAGCAAAAACCGGCATGGTACAGCGCCACTGGGTCCAGATGTCACCGGTGAAACTGTGCCCAAACGGCCTGGCTTTTGGAGGCGTTTGGCGGCGGTGTTCAAGGGATAACCGAGTGAGACGCTACACTTCAGAAACGGCTGTTCCTCGCAAGAGGTTTCCCTATTTTGTGAGGGTATCTCCAGTACCCACGTTCGCTCGCTATACCGAAATATGCAGTTGGGCCAAACAGCGTTGGGGAGCGCCCAGTCGCTTGCACAAAGACTCACTTTGGGCCTGTCAATACGAACACGGAGCCAATGATCAAGGAGAGATGTGGGCTTGGTTTCAAAATGAGGAAGACATGACTATGTTTGCGCTCAGCTGGTGTTGAAGTGATCAATGTAGACACAGCCCCGCATCCAGCTCGGCCAGTGGTTGTGACAGATTTTCACCAGTGCCCTTATCAAGTTCACCACACTCGATGGGCAAATATGATCAAATGGTTGGACGAGACACCAGGTGGCTACTATTGGTGGAGTGTGCCGAAAGTGTTTTTTGAACGAGAAGAGGACATGATTCTCTTTCAACTCACTTGGTGTTGAGTCAGCATGACGGACATTGAAGATCAGGGAGATAACTTCTCTCTCGACATGTTACTGGACTGGCACCGCTATAGCCATCGCGGGGTTACAGATAAAATAGCTCTGCAGAAATGGCTTGACACAACTGATGGTGGCTATTATTGGAATGGTGCTTGGAATATATATTTTGAACGAGAAGAGGACATGATTCTCTTTCAACTCACTTGGGGTTGGAGCTATGCACGACATTGATGACGACTATCTCACCAAATGCCATAACCAACGACCCGATTGGAGCATGCTGGACCGTTGGCACCATGTTCAAGTGGATTTCCGTGGGGGCAGAGGCGTGTCAATGTTAACGTGGCTTGACGTTGCACCGGGCGAACGCTACTATTGGACTCGAAGTGGCAACATTTGGTTCGAGCGAGAAGAAGACTTGATTCTGTTCAAGCTCACTTGGTGCTGAGGCAAGATAGATGAAGGATATTGATGAGGAATGGCCAAATCGTGACTATGCCCTATTACCGGGGTGGCACAGTGCAGCTCAACCTCATAGGGGTTCTGCGCGACGGGCTCTTATGGAGTGGCTCAAAACCACCGCTGGGGGACGATTCTACGAGGGCGGGATTAGGATCTGGTTCGAGCGAGAAGAAGACTGGATTCTGTACACGCTCACTTGGTATTGAGTTATGGGATTTCACAAAGAATTTTGGTTATGGCTGCCTAATGATCAACTGCCTACAATAAAACAGTGGTGCGAACACACGCTGGGCAATAGGGCTGTTGGAGAGCATCCATGGGAAATAAAGGGCTACGATTCAGTTAAATCAATATTCAAGTTTCACACACCGGAAGGCTACACCTTGTTCATGATGGTATGGAGTGACAAAGTTTTGGATGTTGTGCTTTTTGGTTGACACTTTCTCAAAGTATGCTACTTTGTAGTGGTTAAACAGGAGAAACACGTATGGATCAGGCTCTGCGCATGGAAGTTCTATCACGTTTTCAACACACAGTAAGCAGGATGCACGCATGCATGGAACATCCTGCTGATGCGCCAACAGTTGTTTTGGATCCTGATGGGATGGTGTCTGCGTTTGAAGATTTTCTCTCCTATCTCGTGCAGAATTTTCCCTCACCGTCCGCGGGCTATCTTCAATCACAAATGGGCCTTTGGGAAGACACATGTGTTGAAGATTGGGCTGCTGGCAAGATAGACATTGAAGCTGGATGGACCCCTGCATTTTTGGTGCGAAAGCTTATGCGATCGGTGCCCCATAACAAGATGCCGCCAGCCAAAAAGGCGCGATCATGGAGTCTTTTTCTTGCAAAATATAGGGGGTTTGTGTTGCAAACCCCGCATCCATACTCACTCCCGTAGTCAGGCAAGATCACAAGTGAGTTTGAGTCCGGTACTGTGTTTTTGTTGGCCAAACCTTGGGGAATCAAACAGTGAAGCTATGCCTTGAACGTGCAGACACCCTTGGTTTGCTGAACACAAAAGGTTGACAATCAACTCTAATCTGCTATATTCGCCACACAACGAGAAGGGACAAGTTGATGAGCAACACGCGAGCACTGGTGCGGCTGGGTCAGTATATGATGCAGGCTGCACCCAACTTCAAGGATGATGTGATGTTCAACCAATGGGCACGAGTGGGACAGGCACTGACCGAACTGGACAGTTTGTTTTCAACTCAGCTGCGCGACTTTCCTGCGGAAGATCAGCAGCTGGTTCGGGAGGCAGCTCAGGTGATGCTGGGCAAGCGAGACATGCCCGAGAGCTTGACCCCGCGGGACAGCACTCCACGACGCAAGCGACGTGCACGCATGACTCGAGTAATGGGCAAGCGTGAAACCCCAACCGAGGGCAAGGCAGCAAAGCCAGAGAAGGTGGTGGACCCTGGCACACCGCGCAAGCGTGGCCGGCCCCGGAAGGTGGTGGCATGAGCGGGCTGCCCCTTGAAGGATGTGATGAGGATACCCTAAACCGCATTACTTTGGTGCTGCACGAGCTCAGCAAGCATTTTGACGTGAGTTTTCGGCACGCAGCCATGCGAGCTGTAGGTCTGGAATTGATCACCAAAGAGCAGTGGACTGGGATTCAAGAACTGGCTCATAGTGAGGCAGTTCATCGAGCACTGATGAGAGAGTAGGAGAAGCACATGCGAGTTCTGTATCTGGATTGGGATCCAAAAACTCGGCGTTACACTGCGGTACTTGATAAGGGTGCTCGTATCCCTCTGAAAAGCAAAACTGAGCCAGAGGCTGATGCCGAGGCCACACTGCTGGAACTTGATGAGCTGGTGTATGATGAGTACTGAGCGTCCTGTCAACTATCGGGCAGACCCACTAGGCACTTGGATTTTGAAGCATCCCAATGGTCAATATGTGGGAGACACCAAAAAGGGGTTTTGGACGCCTCATCGAATGGAGGCACTCCGATTCCTCACCAAAATTGAGGCTGATGCCTGTGCTGCCTATCTCCGAACCAGCATCACCGGTGGAATCAGGTGTGACTCGCTGGTGAAGGAACCACTGTTTCAAATGTGAACGTCAGGGTTGTAGTTGCTGTGGTGGCATAGGTCATGCCAGTGGGTTTGGCTATCGTCTCGATAGCCTTTCCCGCCACCTTTCTCCTCAATGGCCAGCATGGGATAGATGAGAGCTCGGCGACCATGCTTGGTGATGGTCCAGTCAGCATGGTTGGCAGTCCCATATAAAGGATCTACCAAGTATTTCCAGCGATGCACCGGATCCTGGAATGTGTCGACAGCCCACTGGGCATGCCTGCGACGTATCATATACATTTGTGTGCCATAGACATTGAACTCGTAGCTGTGGTAGGTGTAAGCTGTGCCGATAAGAGGCATGGTAGTTTGTGTAGTGGCTATTGTTTCTGGACGTAGATAGCCCAGCATCAACAGATCCAAATCCCACTTGTGGAAATTAGCCAACACACAAGGCAGCTCCTGGGCAAAGTCTCGGCGGATCATCACATCATCCTCTACTACGATGCAGACCTCTGCTTCACTGCGCAAAAATTGTTTCAAAATCCGCAAGTGTCCTTGCATACAACTCCATGCCAAGTCACTCCAACGACCAATCTTTTTAGCTTCTTGCTTATCATAAATGTCAGGTGCTAATGTGGGATGAGTAGCTGATATGGACTCTACAATTTGTAAGTGTAAACCCACAGATGCAAATCTCTGTCGCATACGTTCTGCCTTACTGAGATTCCGAAAGCTAAGACAATAGATGTCAACAGTCATCTGCCATAATACCAAAAAAATCACAAGAAAACAATAATTAAGAATGGGTTGACTGGTTAAGTATCTTGCGTAAACTAGTGCAAATTGGAGAAAAGCTCTTGAAAAAATCAACAAGCTGTGGAGTTGTCATAACCGACGGAAACAATGTTCTTTTGGGTCATGTAACCAAAGGCAAATGGTGGGACCTACCCAAAGGTGGAGTTAACTCTGGAGAAAGTTTTCTACAAGCTGCGGTTCGTGAGCTAAGAGAAGAAACTGGGATAGAGGTAGATGGCGCAGTTCTTTCACCTCTGGGAATATTTACTTACAAACCCAAAAAAGATTTGGCGCTGTATCTGTGGCGGGTTGACAGCATGCCTGATCCGGATTCACTTGAGTGCATCAGCTACTTTACGGACAAACGTGGACGATCTATTCCTGAACTGGATTCTTTTCAAGTTGTGAGCTGGAATGAAGCTGCTAAAAAGGTAAATCCTGACATGGCACAAGTTTTGAGCAAAGTGAGAGTCAGTCTATGAGCGAGGGGGAATGGTGGGAGAGCATGTATCTCAGCGATGGACCTGAGGATGACTTTGACATGAGCCAGCGACACAGTTGGCGACTGACTATTCCTGAAACTATGCTGAAACAAACTGACTGGAGCAAGCTGGAAGACGATGATTATTTGATTCAAAATCTGCGTCCGCTGGCAGAAAGTCTCTGCTTGCTGGAATATGCCGGTAACAACAGTCTCACACACTGGCGAGACTGGCTGCCAGCAGCATGGCGAATTGCACTGAAGTCACGTACAGAAAAGTGGCAGGAACTCAGCTGGATCAAAAACCTAGAGCATGAGAGTTCAGATGTAGAAGAAGCGTATCAAAACTGGCAGACAGTGAAACGGCTGAGCAAGTGATCCTGCGTTTGGCGCATACCAGCGTCACTTCAAACCTGCTTGCTGATTAACAAGATTCTTTGTAAATATTGCAGTGCAACATAGAGCAAGAGGAAAAGAAAGATGATGACACTACTCCGCGCCATTTTCAAAGACGTGAATACACACAACAGCGACCTAAATCTTCGCTGGACCAGCAACACTGATCTAGCCAACTACTTCCGAGCGGAGTACAAGGACAATGCACCTGAGGCATATGACTATTTCATGTGCACAGGTAAGGGCAATTTTGCCGGTTAAAATAACCTAACAGAGACTTCCTAACAAAAACCCGGAACATGTTCCGGGTTTTTCCTTGACAACTGTTGGTGTTACGAGTTAAGTTTGATATACTTGCATGAGCCACAACTTATCTTATTCCACAAGATGTATCCGCTTGAGTATTCAAGAAGCCAGCTATCGGATCAGTTGGTGCGCAGATAATTTTGGCAACAAAGACCAATTATGGACTGTAAGATGTCACGACAGAAGTCGTTATCAGTGGTGGTTTACAAATCAAGATGATTTGGTTTGGTTTTGTCTTGTTTGGGAAAGTTGACTGAGCAACAAGATGTGTTAAGTTTTGAAATGTAGGAACACTCATGTAAGGAGCAAGTAAAATGAATACTCGAGTTTCTTTGTCTCAGCGACATGAAAACTCTCGGGCAGTTGCTCGTAGGGATCAGTGGCGCCGTCAATACTCTGTAGTTGTCAAGTCCATTCGAGCTTTGAAAGCACAACTACGCCATAATGCGTATGACCCAGTGCTGAATGTACAACTTCGCACCATGCGTAATCTAGCATGCGACATGATGTTCGAACGCAACCACTACATTCGTTTTGATCTAGTTAACACAGCATATCCATATGCATCAGCAATGGAAGATGCAGCATGAACAAAGAAACATTGCTGATGGAGCAGATTATTGTAAAATTCCATCCCCAGTTCAAGGAAAGCACGCAGCTACAAGATCTGGGGCTACTGCGTCCTGAAATTTTCAATGTGGAAATGCTTGTGGAAGAATGCCTTGCAGCTTGTGGCCCGTATGAGCTATCCAGGGGCTGCCATCAAGATTTTTCTGATGGCAGTGATTGCAAGACTGCAAGCATCCGGAGAGAACCCAACAAGCCTGGAACAGCTTCTCACAAAGGTGAAATTTCAGGAGTACAAACCAGCGCAGGAACTGTGAAACTAGGGGCTTTACGATGCGTAGTGTATAACCCTTGTGAAAACAATCTCTTGTATTTTTACTTACCAAAAGAGTTTTGGACTCAAAATATTGATCGCCATCCCACTACAGGTATGGGGCGGATCTTTTTTACATACAATAAAAATACAATGGTTGTTCCCAAACTCCTTGCATACCAGGTCAACAATTTTGAAGAGCTTGCTCAAACCACTGGATAATCTTGTGATTGAACATTGGCCACATCGAGTGGAAGCCGCATGGGAAGTTGATCAAAAGGCCCTGCGGCGTTGGCTGGAAACAACATTTGACCATGAAACTTGGTTTTTGGCAGCAGCTAACGTAGTGTATTTCACGCATCAAGAAGATGCCATGCGCTTCAGTTTGGTTTGGACTTAGAGATGATACTCCATAACTCAGCATATATACATGAGGTGAGAACAGTTTATCAACGCTACTTTTCTCAGGAAAGACAGAGGATGTGGGGGTGGGCACATGTTATGTTTGGTCCCGGAAAGTTTATTTTTGATGAAAATGAAACCGAGAACTGTTTGCAGTGGTGGTTCACAAGTGAGGAGGATGCCGCAGCCTTTCGCCTCACTTGGATTGACTACGTGATCTCATGAAATATTGGGCCAAAACACCTTTGCTTGATCCCCGCCGGCGAGATATTTCCTGCTGGTGCAACGAGACGTTTGGATATAATGGTTGGATAGCAGAGCCCCAATTTGGAATGATCCCCGAAGAATGTTATCTCAAGTGGATGTTTTGGTATGAGAGTGACCTAGTGTGTTTTCAGTTGGTTTGGGAAGAAGCCAATCCTACACATGATTACTGATCCAAAATTAACGAAACTACCTTATGAGGTGCAAGTGTCTATAGGCACAGTATCAGATTGGCTGCGAGTTTGCATGTGGTGTGACAACAGAGTTGGCAACCAAGGAGTGAGTTGGGATTATGTGGGAAACACCTGTTTCAGATTTGCCCAGGAAAGTGATGCTGTAGAGTTCTCTTTGGTGTGGACATGAACAAATACAGGCTTGAGCTGGGACTCACCTGGATAGGGTCTCCACCAGAGTGACAAAGGTTCATCAATCAATTGGAAAGAGATGGGGTCCTTTCAGACAACGGAGAAGACCGTACACCGCAGATATTGGAACAGATGAAAAAGTTCAACGCCTATTACATACATGATTCAAACTACACATTGGAATTTGACAGCTATGAAAACTACCTCATGTGGTTGTTAACCTACAGTTGACACATTGACTTTTCTCCAGCATATATGAGCATATGAACATACAAGCAGTAGAGCAACTGGCCTCTGGCCTGCACCGAGATGACGTGGACTTTGAGCGCAAATACGCTGAAGTGCTGACCCAGCTTAACAACTTACTGGATCACCGAGCACTGAAGAATGAGCTTGTAACCTATGCAGTAGCACAAGGACAAGACTTTGGAGTTTTGGACTGGCCTAGCCACCTTGTGGGCCTGGAAGGGAAAATCTGTTTCTGCCTCAACCGAGGTGCAGTGTTGCGTGACAGCAGTCGTGCAAGAGTCCAACAATTTTTGGAACACATCCAAAGAAAAGCTGAAGCCTCTACTCTAGTTTGGGAACCACTCGCAACCACTGCCAAAGGTAAGCAAGTTCATCAGTATGTGAACAGCTACAGCCAATTGGACAACCTGAAAACAAGAGTGATACGTGGCTCTCTGCCAATTCGCCAGCTGGC
>Ga0209990_10000964_pt1 | contig 26214 bp, 18 predicted proteins | sample NOAtaG_6_FD_187304 | JGI IMG/M metagenome (GOLD analysis project Ga0209990, IMG submission 187304) | Freshwater lake microbial communities from Lake Erie, under a cyanobacterial bloom - NOAA_Erie_Diel5S_2200h metaG (SPAdes) (version 2) | ecosystem: Environmental > Aquatic > Freshwater > Lake ...
AGGCTGTTCATCCTGTTCCAATACTTTTAGTTTTGGTGCAGCTTTAGCTGAGGATAGAGCTAACGTTGTTGCTGGTAGCAATGTTTCTGTAACCGTAAAAGTCTTTGCTGTGGTTACATCGGTTGGAGTCTGAGAAAGAAGGGATTGAGTGGTGGGTTCAGCGCTTAGAAATGACAGTAGGGCATAGATTAGTGCCGTCAATAATCCTAGTAATGCGATCAGACTCACTGTCACTAGAGCCTCGATGGCGATCGCGAAAATTGATGGTGTCTTCATTGGGTTTCCTGATAGTTATTAATTTTCTTCAATGCTTGTTGTGGAATCGGTCTAGCAATCTTTGCTCATCCAATCGAATTGAAAGGCGATCGCTAGACTGATTTTTAGTTCAATGCTCTTACTGCGTTTTTTTTAGAAAAGATTTTGGGAAAGCTGTCATGCAGACTCTCCAGATGGTTCTCTGCTACTCGGCGGCAATGTCCTTGATCAGTGGTGTACGAATTCATCGCGGCTTTGGCAAAGTATTCGGCGCTGGTCAACAATTCCATTACTCCTGATCCAATCTGGGAGAGTTGGTCAGGATATTTGGTGAGATATTCCCCTAGTTCTTGGACGCTTTCTCTTACGGATTCCAACAACAAATTTTGACATTGGATCGTCCGCTTTGTGCCATCGGAGAATGTCAAGATTTTTGTGCCATCAATTAAATCGGATATGCTTGCATTCATCGATTTAGCTAGGGCAATCAACTGTTTTGTGGTCTTCAAGCATCGTGCTTTCGATCCGAATATCTGTGCTTTTGTTTTGCCTGTCAGTGGATTTATGGCTACTTGCATCGGGTTGCTTTTCCTAGTTTGTCAATCGGTCACTGACTTCCAGCGTAAGCGCTCTTTATCTATAGAGGATTAATTCCATGCACTGGGATTCCAATAATTGGTGAAAGACTTACTGGTTGAAATTGCTTGCGTTGGCGGCATCAAAAAAAGATTCAAGGCTTCAATAATCTGCCCAAGAGCCTTTTTCTCAGCCTTGAGTGGTGTACGGTTGAGAAATGCTTTCCATTGTTGAAGCTTGGCTGAGTCTTGAGCAAATTTATCACTCAATCCCTCTGGAAGAGTTGCTGGAATCTCTGTTTTCCTGCGTGCAAATGTATTTTTGATTGCCTCTGCCAAAATTTCTCCATCAAAAGAGAAATTACTGCTCAAATAGTAGAGATCGTAGTAGTCCTTCATTCGACTATTTAATAAACCCAATTTCACCATGGCTTCAAACTTTTCTGCCACAACAGTTTCTTTAGGATAGACACACAAAATAGGTTTTGGTAAATCCAAAAGTACAGGGTATTCTATAATCTCTGGTTCTGGGGTCACATGATCTCCAAACCCAATATCGAATTGGAGACCAATCTCAATGCTGTCAAGAAAAGCCTTAAATTTTAGCCTTATTCCCTCATACTCATGATCTTCTTTAATTTTGGAATGAATTTTGCCACTAAGGTCAAACGTAAGTCCATCATGCTGTTCGACATCGATCTGACAAATCTTACGAAAAATCTCAGCTAAACTCGTAGGTTCACTATCACCATAGGATAAGAAATCTGCATCTCTTGTTGACCGATAGGAATCTGTTGCCCAAATAGATAAAAGCATTCCACCTTTGAGAATAAACCGTGATTTATACTCAGAACAACTTAGCCTGTATAAAACACGCTCTAAGGCATACCGCTCAAGAATTAGATTAAAGTCATTTCCTAGACGCTTTGCTTCGTTTCGTAAACGATCGCGAATAGAGGCTCCTATATTTTTTACAGCTTTTTTCGTCATGCCAATAGCTCAAGATATGGACGCATCACACTGCTCACACGACAAATTTTGGCAAAGTGCCAGAGTTCTTGGATAGAACAACGTTGCTGTTCCCGACATTCTTTGAGAGCCTCGATCGCAATATCTAGCCCCACTTTGCTGCGAAATTTAAAACAGTCAATAATGGTCTTAGCAGGACAAAAGACACGAATGGGTACTCCCTCAATAATATGAGTCTCAACTCCTTCTTGAAGTACACTTTCTGACATATAAATTATTTTCAGGCTTACTTCAATTACTTTTGGCGGATGCGCTTTATTTGCGATCGCAAACCAAATTTCTGATGGTTGTTGAGTTGTAAGCCGATGAAAACTCAAAGCGGAAAGCAGACAAATTACTCCCTGTGGATGACGAAGCGCTGGCTCCAAAAAACTATGGTGCCTAGTCATTGGTACGTTTAAATTACGATATATCCCATGTCCAAGGTGTTCGATCTTCTCCTCCTTCAGGAGCTTTTTCAGGTTTCCTTGGTGGTTTTCGCGTACAGACAAATTTCTGGGGCGAAAGAGTCCCGATGAAGGTATTTTCTGTCGAGAAGCTTTTGAAGTCAATGGTTGACCGCCTATTTCTGTAAACTGCACGGTAATTAAGATTTAACTACCGATCTAATTATAGGTTATTTGGTTAAAAATATTACACCGCCTAGTTAATACTAATGTTGTTTGCTATCAAGGAGATGTTTTCCATCTCGTTTATGTTTTTTGCCAAGCTTCAGGCTATGCGATCGCATAACCACTTCAGCGATCGCCTCTTTACCTTTGCTCTTGTCTCCCCTTTTGGTTTTCAGCAATAACTTTAAGAGCGCGATCGACATTCTGAGCATCTTTCACAGTCACCCGACTCTGGGCAATTTCTAAACCCTTTTGCACCAGCAATGGCACATATTCAATATTTCCTTGCTTCAAAGCTTTTGTATCTAAGGTCAACGTATCTGTAGACTGCTCCCACGTTGCCCTATATTTACCTTCATTCCCTTTGCGCTCAAATACAAGATTCCCATTTTGAGATCCCACATATTCGCTCGGAGTAGCCAATACTTCCCGCCACTGCGATGCAATGTGCTGACTCAGTAACTGACCATCCTTAGACATCGCTTGCTGTGATTTTTCGGATATGCTCTCACCAGCAATGATTTCTTGGATGCGATCTACATATTTCTCGCTCTTACCCAGATATTGAGCAGTTTCTCTCCATGCCGCTAGTTTCAGAATATCCGCAACGATGGAATTTGTGGCGCTCTCGATGATCGGAAATGGCACAATTTTACCATCGACATAATCTCCCAAAGGCTGGAAATGCATTCCCCATGTGTTGCTATGTCCTTGAAATGTCAGTAATTCCTTAGCCCCATGTTTTTCCATACTCACCCATTGTTTCTGATATTCCCCATCAGTCAACATTTCCTGTGAGATTTTGTACTGCTTCCCTACTTGAAAGGCAACTTTCTGCTCACCTGCATAGGCGATCGCGATATCTCCTTCCTTAAAGTTATAGGCGGCATAGGGTTCAAATCGCCGTGTAGTGTGAGATCTCCCATGTCCGCGCATTGCTTCAATACAAGTATCCACAGGCAAGCGATTCACTTCTCCATGCATCTTCAGGGGATAAACCATCTGGATTGGTTTACCCATTATTTCTACTGGTTTTTCTGGCTTTTCTCTTTGGATAGAAGTGACGATACTAACTTCAGGAATTGCTTTGTCTTGATTCTCAGATTGGATTTCTAGGCGATCGCTAATCTGGGTCATAGCTGAAATCGGAGCCGATGTAATTGCTTCGCGATCTCTAACAGGATCGTATCGCACTCCCATCGCGGCGAGATTCTTCCACGTTAACTCAACTAAACTAGCTTTGACTGCTTGCCCTTCATAAAGATAGGTAATCCCATTAATCCTGCCACCAGACTGCACTTGAGCTTTAATACCAACCTGTTCAGCAGCTAGTTTTTCCACAAATTCGGTCATGGTCGGTTGGTTCTCAGATGCTGTGGTGATCGCTTGTTTCAATGCAGGAATAATTGCATCAAGGTTGATCGCTTTCTGTACTCGCTCTGGTGACAGTCCATGCCATATTTCAGGCAGTTTCAGGGAATTGGGATTGAGTACAATGTCAGCATCTTTCTTAGTCGCCGAAAAGTTAATATTTGCCGTAAACTGCGTGCCGATTGGCATATAGGCTGCATCGCTGTGCAGTACTCCCATATTTTTCCAGCGATCGCCTTCTTGTACCTGTAGTACCCGCTTGTCATAAATGGGACTGTCGGGGTTAGATTCTATACCCAGTCTGCATACTGCACCTTGATCCTGTTGCCATTGTTTATCTTTCAGTTCGTTGGTTTCATACTGCAAGCCAATGATTTTGATTTTATCAACCCGTAGTTCTTGTAGTTGCGTGGTCACTACCTCAGTAAACATCTTGCACGCGATCGCTCGGTTATTGTTGTGCCACAGTGCCGAAGCTCTACTTTCCCGTTCTGGTTCTGGAATCGCATCACGCTGTACTTCTAAATACTTTTCGGCATCAGCAAACTTGTCATCTATGTCGTTTCTGGATATTCCTAATTTGAACTCAAGTTTTAGATTAGCGAACATTTTGCCCGTTTCTAGGGTTTTGCCATAGGCTGCAATGGAGGCGGGTGATATCAGTCCGATGTCCACCTTATTTTCTTGGTCAATAATCGCGACAGCTTTGTATGGATATAGCTTTTCAGTTTTCCAATCTTTGTTTTTGGCAACCTGAATATCGACACTAGCTCCTATTCTTGCCATTTCCCAGATTGGTGAGTCACCATCGGGATCGGTGCTAATCAGGCTAACAATTTCGATTGTGTTGCCTTTAGCAGATGTGGTGGTTAGGGCGAGCATTCTTTAAAAAGTAGATTAATGCTTTTTCAATCATCAATGGTAAACTAATTGATATTTACTAAAATTTTGTAATAGCATATGCGTGATTTGGTTTGTAGCCCTAGTTCTAGAGTAAGGTTCAGAGCAAATATAAAGTTATCAAATGAGCTTGACGAAAAACTTTGTAGCTCACAAATAAATCAAAAACCAATTACTCTACAAGGAGCTTTGCTTCAAAATAGACGGGAACTTAAAGTAATTGACTTATTCGCAGGTGCGGGAGGTATGGGATTAGGATTTCTTTCGGCTAACAGAAAAACATCTGGTTATCGAGTAATAGGAGTCGCAGAAATTGATCCAATATATCTAAGTAGTTTGAGCAAAAACTATACAAATTTTGCAAAATCTAGGGAGTTAAAGCTTAATGAATGTTCTCCCAGTAGTTTTGAACCAATCGATCTCACTAAAACTGTAGATCGACTTAAAATAGTAGATGCTGTAAACAAAGAAGGAGGAGTAGATATATTGATCGGAGGATCTCCATGCCAAGGGTTTTCCCAAGCTAATCGAAATTCTTGGAGTCCTGATAATCCATTTAATAAACTAGTTGAATACTTTATAAAATGTGCTGAAGAACTCACCCCAAAAGTTGTTTTGATGGAAAATGTTCAAGGTATTCTCTGGACTAATAGAAAAACTAACTCTAAAAAAGAAGTGACTGTAGCTGATCATGTCTCTAAAAGGCTTACTCAAGCTGGGTATGTATTGTTCCCAGCCGTTCTAGATGCTGCATGGTACGGAGTTCCACAACATAGAAACAGATTTTTTCTTTTAGCCTTACATAAAAGTCTAGGTTATACTGAAAAAGACTTTGGTGAATGGGGAGCTTTCCCAATTCCTACGCATGGATATTTTGGGGAAAATAGTTATGTTACTGTTAGACAAGCAATTTCTGATCTCCCATCTATAGAAAACGGAGAAAGCAGATTACTTCAAGAGTATGCAGAGCCTAGTTTGAAAAAACTTAGCCAAAACGAGTTTCTTAAACAAATGCGATACTTGTCAGGCAAAATGATTGAAGGTCATGTTGTTTCCAATCAAGCGGATTACGTTATAGAAAGATATAAGAATGTTCCCGAAGGAGGAAACTGGAAGGATATACGTCATATGATGACTAACTACACTGATATTGAGAGAACTCATAGTAATATTTATAGAAGACTAAAATGGGATGAACCCTCTATAACAATAGGCAATTACCGAAAAAGTATGATTATTCATCCTTCTCAAAATCGGGGGCTTTCGTTAAGAGAAGCAGCAAGATTGCAATCTCTTCCAGATTGGTTCACATTTTCTAATTCTACTAATGCCAATGCTACAGGTGGTCTAGTTCACAAACAACAGCAGCTCGCTAATGCTGTAAGCTTTCTTTTGACTGAATCAATCGCTAAACATATTCTCAACTTCTAAGGAGCCTATTTATGACATACTCAATATCTGGAAACAATATCCATAACCTTCGAGAATATCTTCATAGAGAAGAAAAAATTTCATTTCAAGACTTCGATAATATTCTTAGAGATGCCCAAGATATCTTTAACAGATGTTTACCTCTTGGAGAGCGTGGAGCTATAAAAGGTCTAATTTATGGTCATGTTCAGAGTGGAAAAACTGCCATTATCTTAACTACGATGGCACTGGCTGCTGATAATGGGCATAAAAATTTCATTGTTTTGACATCCAATATTAACGATCTCTACGATCAGACTCTTGGAAGAATAAAAAAGTCTCTTGATGGTTTTGATGTTCTAGGGAAAAAAGAGTTTAAGAGATATTCTGGCTTTGATGTCGATACTGTTCGGGTTTTGGTTTCTTCAAAGCATGGAAAAACCTTAGAAAAAGTAGAAAATCTTTCTAAAAGGCTGGGATGGCAAAATCAATCAACATTTATTATTGATGATGAGGCGGATCAAGCCAGCCTGAATACAAACATTAATAAACCAGAAAAAGGTGTAAGCAAAATTAATCATCAAATTACATTGATTAGGCAGACATTGAAGAGTTGCACATATTTACAAACAACAGCTACACCACAAGCATTACTCTTACAGGATAAAGATAGTAATTTTAGACCTGATTTTGTTGTTTCAACTACAGCAGGATCTGGGTATATCGGAGGTAATCACTACTTTATCAATGACGAATCAACTGAAATCAGCCCACACATTCGCATTGTTCCGACTATTGATCCTGATACTCTAAGAACCTCAAATAGCTTGCCAGAGGCAATTGCTCTATCAATTGTAACATTCTTTCTAGGATCAGCAATTTTACGACTTAGAGGAAATACAAAAAAATATACCTATCTTCTTCATACAAGTTTTAAACAAGCTGATCATTCTGTCATGTTTAGGCTAGTTGATGAATTCCGCAACGAACTGGCAATAGAATTAAATTTAGCTGTAAGAAGTCCTTCTGCGGGAAGTTCAGCTATATTTAATAATTATCTGGATAGAGTCTATGCAGATTTGAGTAATACTTTTGAAAATATTCCTAGTCTTCAAGAAATTATAAGAGAAGTTGTGCATAAAATTGCTTCCACAGAAGTCATTGAAGCAAATTCGAGTACCAAGCAAGGAGTTAAGCCTGAACCTGATAGACAACACACTTTATATATTGGTGGGACTAAAATGAGCCGAGGCGTTACTTTCAAAAATTTGTTAGTAACTTATTATGGAAGAGATAGTCAAATCCCTCAGATAGATACTGTACTTCAACACGCTCGAATGTATGGATATAGAAGTGGTGAACTACCAGCCATTCGTATCTACTTACCACAAAATCTATCTAACCGATTTAGCGATATCCATATTAGTGACAATATTATGCGTGAGAAGTGTCGATCTACCCATGTAGCAATTCCTATTATTCCCCTGATGTCTAGGAATCTTAAACCGACTCGTCGCAATGTTCTAAGTGATTTAACTGTGGATATGGGAACTTATTATGGAGGAGTAGAATATTTTCCTCGTGTGCCAGTTTCTAATCCTGATATTCTCAAAAAACAAACTGACATGATTGATAATTTTCTTTCAAACTATACAGATAGAGTTGCTTATAATTTGACAATTGATGAGCTTTTTTATATTCTCTCACCAGATTTTTCTTTTGCTGCATCTGAGTCAAGTGGAGGCTGGAAAGATGCTCTAATTCGAGAGGCTTTATCAGCATTGAAAGATATTGCAGAATATGGAAATAGGGCTTCTCTTGTCATTTATAACCGAAATGCAGCAATCCGAAAAAGTTCACTTTCGGACTATAAACTTGTTCGTGCAGTACTTCCCCAAAGGAAAGCTGGTACTATTTTAACGTCTCTTCCTAGTGATCGACCTGCTCTAATTTTGACAAGAAATGATGGCAAAGTAGAAATGACTCCAGAAGGGATTAATAAAGGTTGGGATAATCACCCATTTTGGATTCCAGTAGTTAGATTCCCAGAAGGGAATTATGCTTTTTCAGTTAATTATAGTTAGACAATAGGAGGATAAACAAATGACAGTTAGAGAAATACTTAGTAGAGAACTCGAACAAGCCCCAGACTCATTAGTTGAAGAAATTCTTGACTTTTGCCTATTTCTCAAACAACGCCAGCAAGCAAAAGTTAACAATCAGGCAACTGAAACAAAAACAAACGGAATTCTCGACCTATTAAATCGCGTCAAAGAAATTCAATCCCAAGTTCCCACCGAAGAATGGGACAAGCTTCCCCATGACGGCTCAATCAACCACGATCATTATCTCTATGGTTCTCCAAAGGTTGAATGATGAAAACAGTTTTTGCTGACACTGGATACTGGATCGCCCTACTCGATCCCCAAGACACACTTCACTCCAAAGCCATAAATCTAAGCATCACATTCACTCAAGTGCAAATTGTCACCAGTGAAATGGTGCTTACAGAAATCCTTAATCACTTCTCTAAGCGTGGCAACTTCCTGAGATACGCCGCCGCAAACTTCATTGAAAGCCTACAAGAAAATCCCTCAATTACAATCATTCCTCAAACCGATAGTATTTTTCAACAAGCCCTCATTCTCTACAAACAGCGCCCCGATCAAGCATGGAGCCACACCGACTGCTCCTCATTCTGCATCATGCAACAACAGAACATCCTAGAAGCATTGGCATATGACAAACATTTTGAGCAAGCAGGATTTATCGCTTTACTGCGTTATTGAATTATCTACCCGTTAAAGCCTACAAAAGCCTAGATTCAAGACACTATGCCCTTATTTCCTCTCAATAACATCGACTTGTCCGATGTTCGCTTAATTGCCTCCGATGTTGATGGCACTCTTACTCAAAATGGAAAATTCTCTTCTGATTTCATCTCAACTCTTCTGGATTTACAATCAGCAGGAATTAAAGTCCTATTGGTGACTGGTCGCTCGGCGGGGTGGGTCAGTGCTTTGGTGAATTATTTACCTGTTGAAGGGGCGATCGCGGAAAATGGGGGGATCTTTTTGAAACCAAATGGAACTCAAGATTTGCTCTCTTCGGTTCCCAATTTGTCTAGACATCGCATTCTATTAGAAAATACTTTCCATCATATTAAGCAGCTATTTCCGAATCTTCATCCTTCTACGGATAATCAGTTCCGTATCACCGATTGGACTTTTGATGTCAATAATTTATCGGCTGAAGATATTCAAGAAATTTCTACTCAATGCGATCTGATGGGTTGGAGTTTCACTTACAGCAATGTTCAATGTCATATCAAACCACTGCACCAAGATAAAGCAACTGGCTTAGATACAGTACTCAAAAATCATTTCCCTGAACTCAATTCGCAGCAAGTGCTAACCGTTGGCGATAGTCCCAATGATGAGGCGATGTTTGATCCAGATCTATTTCCCATCTCGGTCGGTGTGGCAAATGTTCGCCATTATCAAGACAAAATGCTGCATTTACCCAAGTACGTTACTCAAGCTTCTGAGTTTGCTGGGTTTTCTGAATTGGCAAAATTATTACTACAAACGTAAAAAGCGGCGCATCGCGCCGCCTCTTATTTTTTTGGAAGCAACTACAATTTAGCGATCGTCTCTCATCAATAACAATTGCACCAGTTGCAATGCTGCATAGATTGCTGTCGCTACACATTGTTCATGATGATGCATCAATGTTCTTGTTAGCTCAGCCTCTAACGGTAGTGAAACTCTTAATCTATCTTAAACATTATGAAGTCATTGCAATCAGTAAAGTGGTAAAAACCAGAAGTGGTATGGATACTGAAAGTGCTCCTTGCTCAAAAATAGTGCCGCAGATGACATTATGGCAATCCTGCCCCGAAATCTACCCTAACTACAATAAAATTCCGAGATTTTATACAACACATTTTCTGCGATCGCTGTATGCTTAGTGTGTATTATTAATGTGACGCTTTTTATCTATAGGAGATTACTAAACTAGTTTTTCCCCTTCAACACCAAAAAAGCCAGTGATTCCAGCCACTAGCTCTTTGATGACCCGAAGGTTTTTAAATTGAATATCCGGAAATGGACAGATGTTGCTTTGACGGCAGTTTTGTTCAATGCTTTCTTATATCTTAACGCAAGATACAAGTTTAGCAATAGTTTTTTATGCAAATTTTTCAAATTCATTAAAAAACTATAATTGAAGCGTTGAAATAAACTCAAAAAGTCTGTTCGTTTCCTGATTGAAGTCGCTACAACCTTTGCAATCAGGACAACTTAGATGTTTTTATATTTGCGAGACTTGCCTTGGCAGATCGGAAAAACGATCGCCCGTGGTAAGCAAAATGGAGGTCGATCAGATTGACCTCCCAAGAAGATCGTGTTTGTAATATTGCCGATCTTAAATTCACGACAAAAGGGCTAGAACCAAACACATTAACCACAACAGAACTAGCAGCGCAAACCTTTGCGAGCTTTTTCCCATATTCGTGGAATTTTATCTACGCCAAAAATATAGATCGGACGAGCAAACCCGAATGGAAAACTGAAACGCGCTATCCGATTACAGGAAGGCGATTGTACGACTATTGGGCAGATAACGAAACGCTGATCGGCGTAAGATTTGGCAACCAAACCGAATATGCCCTCCTCGACATCGACAAAGGCAGCCCCTACCACCCCAACAACAACCACGAGAAATTTAGAACAGTCCTCCAAGCCTTAGAAGACATAGGACTAGTTAGACCCCTGATCGTGCAGAGTTCGCATAGCGAAGGACTACATATCTACTATCCCCTATGGAAAGAAGTACCCAGCTTCGGCCTCGCCTGCGCGATCAAAGCCAGCCTGCAAAAAAATAATTGTGAAATCGCCGCAGGAGTAATCGAAAGCTTCCCCAACACCAAAAAATACGACTCAGAATACAACGGACATAGACTGCCCCTACAAACAGGCAGTTACCAACTCAACAACGACCTCCAGATCGTCGGACAAGATCTAAATCAATTTGTCGAAACATGGCTGACCGTACAAGAACATCAAGACATTGACCTATTAAAACAGGCGATCGCCGAAGCCAAAGCCAACTATCAAGCACCCAAAGACAACCGCAAACCAATTAAATGGCGAGAAGACCTAGAAAAACAAATCGAAGAAGGATGGACAGGACAGGGACAATCCAACCAACTGTTATATCTAATCGGCAAATACGCCCGCGTCTTCTTAGGATGTGAAGAAGACGAAGCGATCGCCGAATACATCATCAAAACAGCAAGAGCCGCCGCAGGATTCCTAAAATATTGCGGCGATATCAAAAGACTCGAACAAAAAGCCAAAGACATCGCCCAATGGTGTATGAAGCATCACTTCCCCTGGGGAAGTAAAAAGGAAGAACAAACAAACGAGGAAGGTGAAGATATAGAAAACAAAAAAGCCCAGAAACAAGCAGAAAGGCTCGAACGCATCCGAACAACCGTAAACGAACTAAATAAAACAGGAGAAATGCCAGAAACAATCCGAGGGATGGCACAAGCGATCGCCAAAACAGCAAAAGTATCAGTAGAAACACTATACGAAAACAAACAGCTATGGCATCCAGAATTCACCGAATCGCGTAACAGCACAAATACAAACAATTCCACCCCATCCCCCATAGCGATCGCCCCCCCGATCGAACAAGCTGAAACCGAGACAGAAAGGACTGTTACAGAAAAAGCCCTATATAAAGCGTTAGGCTTCCCTGAAACGCCCCTGCGAGGGCAAGAATTGCCAAAATTTGCCGACGTTGATTTTCAAGCTCCCACTCACTCGTCAAAGTCGTCGCAAAAAACTAGCGATCCGATGTGGATCTCGACACATGGCAGGCTAAGTCCGCCAAAAACTGAAAGCTTCAAAGGAGCGATCTCTCAAAATCCATCTCCGAAAACTGCCAATGCCGATTGCTTGCGACCCTATGAACCACCAAAATCTGATCCTATCTCGGCGATTGGAAGCAGGATTGGCTATCTCAGAACTTTACTAGAAACGCCAATTTTGCGTAGGAGTAAATCTGCATCGGAAATTGCTAGCTTGCAAGCCGAACTAGAAAGACTAGAACGCGATCGGCAGACAAACTCTAGTCCCTAATGGGTGTAGATACAGGATTCGTGGTGCGGTGCGGTTCTGAGAAACTAGCCCGTAATAGGGCGATCGCTCTTTGGATGGTGACAAGATTTATTTCTTATAGGATTTTGCTCTCGGTGATATTCCATACTCTGATTAAGTCTGGTGATATCACTTCTGATGCGATGTAACCAAACTATGGCTAACGTTTCCTAGTCTGTCTTTACCAATATCCCCACAAACCTTTACTCTCTATGGCTAACCTTGTTAAGGTGCAAAAATAGCGAACGTAGATTAGTTGTTTCAGCTTTCAAAAATCCATTTTCTTGGACTTTTGACATGATGTTTTACAGATCTATATTGCTTGAATCATGTAAGCTCAATATTCAAGATTAAAGATTCTTGAATATTGAGCTTACATGATTCAAGAATCTTTAATCTTGAATATATATTTTCCTCTTACTTGAGCTTTTAATCCAGGATCATCATTGCTCAGAATAATTTGAGTACAGCTTGAGTCCTTACTTATTGCACAATTTCTTTTCATCTTTGTGTTAGCTTTTCTTTAGCAAATTATCAAGATCGAGTGAGCAATCTTGTTTCAAGAATCTTGATTGATGATTCTTGAAACAAGATTGCTAGTTGTACATATCTAGTAATGGTTAGTGTCTTTATTTATTCGCGCTCCAGATTTTGGCTTTTTGAAACCTTTACACAGAGCCACTCAATTTTTACGCTTTAGTCGAGCGCGAATAACTCATGACACTAACAGTAATGACTATCTGCTGAAGCTAAATTTCTCTGCTTGCCTAAAAAGTAAGATTTGCTTGCATTAAACAGTAAGCGATCAATGTGGGGGCAACGCACGCAAAGAAAATTTTTGCACTTAGCTTACAGAAACTTATCTGATATGGATGTTAAATGCACCATGATTCTGGTACAGGTTATCGCACTGAAATTAAGAATATTCAGTGACAACATTGCCCAGTGTAGAAAGTAGACTTTTTGCACTCCCTAAAGTTTGAATTTTAATAGGAATCTTGATTCAAGATTCAAGATAGTTGAATGTAGTTCTTCCTTAGTCTGGATTTCCTCCCAGTTGATTGGCATTGCTCGAAATAATTCGAGCAATGCTTGAACCCATACTTCCTCAATCTTCTGCCCGTGCTTTCGTTTAACTTGTTTCAGCAAATTATCAAGCTAGTCAATTAATTCAAGTGAAAGTCTGAGATTAATTTTTTCTTTTTTACCATCAATCAAGAATGATGATTCTTGATTGATGGTTCTTGATTCTTGATTAAAGATTCTTCTTCGGGGTCGGTGTTACTAAAGATACCTTGAGCTAGACGGTTGTTGCCTAATTTCGATCTCTTTAGTGCTATTAATTGCCTATACGCTTTTGCTCATATTCCGTTGGAATCGTATTCAAAATAGAAATTCCATGACTTGGATCCTCACGCAATTTCACCGTTTCAGGAATCACGGCTTTAAACATGCGATCGCCAGAGTGATTATGTAAGGAGTGCTGCGCTCAGTGCAAATTTCTCCGCTCCTTCGTGTGTCATGCTTTGACAAATTATTAAGCTAGTTGTTTAGTCTTTTTTCAAGAATCTTGATTGATGATTGAATATTCTTGATATATTTCCTGTATGAGCTTATTAAAGATATTGTGAGGCTAGCTACTAATTATTTTGGGTTACTAAAATGTTGGCTAATCTTGCATTATGTAAGACTTTCGATATCTAAAAGTAGAATTGTTACTGTCAAGAATATTCAAACTTGAGTCTTGATTCAAGTTTGAATATTCTTGAATATAGGATTTCAATGGATTTAAGCTTTTAATACTCAAAATAATTTGATTGCAACTTCAGTCCGACCTTATTGCATAAATTATTTTCAATCTTTAAATTGTTTCTTTTTGAGCAAATTTTCAAGCTAGAACGAACAATCTTGTTTCAAGAATAATTAATCAAGATTCTTGAAACAAGATTGTTCATTGTCTAAATCTAGGAATGGCTAATCCTTTCCCACTCAAAAAGTAAACACACGATTAGTCCCCTGAACAATCTTTTCCAAGGTAAGTTCCCGCCAATGTAAGTGCCTAATTTTGCTCTGAGGAGGGAGTATAGCTGAAGCGAATTTTCTCTGCTTGCTTAAAAAGTAAGATTTGCTCGAAGTAAATCGTAAGCGATCAATATAATTGAATTGTCTTGTGAGTGCAAAGAACCTGCAACACAATTACAAAAGAAACTATTGATTATCTTGAAGCTTGATTCTTGATTCAAGTTTCAATAGGGTTGAACGTAGTTCTTCTTCAGTCTGGATTTCCTCCCAGTTGATGGGCATTGCTCGAAATAATTCGAGCGCAGCTTGAACCCATACTTCCTTAGCAATTTTCTGCCCGTGCTTTCGTTTACCTTGTTTCAGCAAATTATCAAGCCAGTCATTTAATTCGAGGGACAGTCTGAGATTAATTTTTTCTTTTTCACCATCAACCAAGAATGATGATTCTTGATTGATGGTGATTGATTCTTGATTCTTGATTAAAGATTCTTCTTCAGGTTCGGTCTTACTAAAGATACCTTGCGCTAGTGGATTGTTGCCTAATGCCGATCGCTTTACTGCCATTTCATTACCTCATCAACTAATTCTCGATACGCTTTTGCTCCTGTTCCGTTGGCATCGTATTCAAAAATAGATAGCCCATGACTTGGAGCCTCACGCAATTTCACCGTTTCAGGAATCACAGCTTTAAACATGCGATCACCAAAGTGATTATGTAAGGATTGCTGAACTTCTTTGCTCAAGTTGTTGCGTCCATCGAACCGAGTCGCAAGAGCGCCAGCGATCTGTATTGGATGTTCTAGAGAGTCTCGTATTAATGAAAGAGCGCGTTCGATTCCCTTGATACCCAGTAAACCGAGGTAGCTCATATCTACGGGAATAATTACACCTTCAGCAGCCATGAGTGCATTGATTGTAAATACGCCAATGTTTGGTGGACAGTCAATCAGGATAAAGTCATATTGCGCCTCGACTGAGGTGATCGCTTTCCTCAGTAACAACTCTCTACCTGGCAGTCCCGAAATTGGGATCTCTTCTTCGGCAAGAAGGATATTGGATGGAGCTACATCGACTCCTGAATTAGTTTTGACAATAATTTCTGACAGCTTAGCGTGACGCTGGAGAACATCCTTTAACTGTTTTTGCAGTTGCCATATTTCAATACCTAATGCTGCCCCCGCATTTCCCTGCGAGTCAATGTCTATAATCAAAACTCGTTTTTGGTGAAATTTAACTAGTCCTACGGCTAGGTTATAGGCAGTTGTTGATTTGCCTACTCCACCTTTCATATTGAATACAGATAGCTTGATAGCCATTATTGATCTTGATGAAAGTTCAAAAGCAATAATATAGAATCTTTAATCAATAGTCAAGACTCTTGAAAAATATATTCAAGATTCTTGAATCAAGACTTTCAAGAATCTTGAATTTCCGCTTTTCCTGTCTGTGAGCAGTTTAACCCAAAATAATTTGTTGCGTTTTATGCACTGCTGCAATCAAGATATTTGCTGCACGATCAATTTCTGCATCGGTTGTGAATTTGCCAATGCTAATTCGTAAGGCTCCTTCAATAAGGTTTGTGGGTAGGTTAATGACTTGTAAAACATGAGAAGCAGCCTCAACTCCTGATGCACAAGCCGAGCCTGTGGAGATCGCCAGTTGATTGCGAATTCTGGAAATGATCGCTTTATTAGGAATATTTGGGACAGAAATGTGCAGATTTCCCGCAAGTCGGTTGATGAGATCTCCATTGATCGCTAGATCAGGAATACTCTCTAGTAATAAGGATTGGAGTAGGTCGCGTTTAGCTGCAATTACTTTTTCGTCTTCGGACATTTCTAGTTGGCGCAAGCGGCAAGCTTCACCCAGACCAGCAATTCCTGCGACGTTGAGCGTTCCTGCTCTGATCCCTTTTTGCTGTCCACCTCCATAGATAAGTGGTTCTAGCTGATAGCCTTTACGCAAAATCAAGGCTCCAATGCCTTTAGGGGCATACATTTTATGTCCTGAAAGCATTAGATAAGTAATACCCCAATCGCGAAAGTTAATGGGGATTTTGCCAACGGCTTGGGTGGCATCGCAAAGAAATGGGATGTTATATTTTTGCGCGATCGTCCCGATTTCTTGAACAGGGTAAATAGTGCCGATCTCGTTATTGGCTGCCATAACACAAATTAAATCTATTCCTTGAGAGCAAGTTGTTTCTAAATGTTCGAGGTCTAGTTTGCCTTGGCGATCGACGTTTAAAAAAATTATCTCGGCAAGTCCCTTTTTAGTTAGGGCATCACAAGTATCAAGAACAGCTTTATGTTCTATGGGTAATACAGCAATTTTGAGCTTATGGGCGATAGGTGATTTTTTGGGTAATCCTTGCAGAACTAAGTTAATGCTTTCAGTCGCACCAGATGTAAAAATTACTTCTCTAGGTACGGCTCCGACTAAATCAGCGACTTGTTTGTCGGCTTGTTTGATTATGCGCTCGGCTCTGTCTCCATAGATATGGTCAATACTGCTGGCATTACCAAATTCTGTCAGCATATATTCCATAACAACTGAAGCCACACGCGGATCAACAGGTGTGGTGGCGTGGTAATCGAGATAAATGGGGTGATCGCTTTGCATATTTTGAGTTTATTAATAATTTGTGCGATAACTTCTATACCTACTGGTACTTTTCAATTCAGCCTCAGAAGGATCGCTGCCGCATTCTGGGCAGATGAACATCCATTTATCACGATGTTCTTGATGATCGGATTTATGGTGAAAGTAGTTACTGAATTTGAGCAAATGATGATGAGCGCCATAACAGCTATTAACCACCCAAAAATCACCGCATTCTGGACAGCCGTAATATGTGCTTAATCCTTGGGTGAAAATATTTTTTTTGGGATTAAGAGAATAGCCACAGGATATACAGGTTGAAATGAGAGATTGGCGGAGATGATATTGCAGTAATAGGCGAATAATTTTTTTGAGTTGTTGATTAGCTTTCTCATGATCAGAATCAGGAAAGAGCGCGATCGCCCCATATTGATGTCCAACATAATCATTTTTATTTTGACCAACTCGAAATTTCTCTCTTGCAAAGCGACTAAATGGTACTTCACCCCAATAGTCATAATTTCTGTCAGTATGGAGAACAAAGCAAGCTTGAAGCTTTAATTCTTCTTGATATCGAGATTTAGCAATGTCGATAACATCTTTTTGAAAACGGTCATAGCCTTGATCTCGGTAGTTGCGATATTTAGCATCAAATCCAAACTTAGACGTAGGATATCCATTTATAGAAATTTCAATTAAAATATCTGGTTTCCTTAGTTCACCGAAGATATTAGATTGTTCAGACTCGTAGGTGAGAGTTACTTTTAGCTGGCGGCGATCGCTTAATTCTTTGCTTAATCTAAATGGTCTATTTTTGGGGATTTGGATAGTTCCCATAGATACTGTTAAGTTCTCAAATAAACCTTTTGACTGCTCATAGCTCATACCTGCATAGAGAACAAAAGCGCTGTAAATGCTGACAAAGCACCATATTTCGTAGATTTCCCAAACTGGCTTAATGTTTTTGGGAGCGAGATTTTCAAAGGAAAGAATTTGCTGTTGCAGATTTTCTAGTAAATGTCCTTGAGAACTGCTGTAACAAGCGTAGATCGATCCATAGGCAGGTGATCCCGTTAATCTTAAAGAATGGTTTGGTAAAGTGTGAGGTGTGGAAATATTTCTTAAAAACGATGAATTGCGAGCATATTTTGCCCAGATTTGACATTCTTGCAGTTGCTTGATTTTTTCCTTGACTGATAATTCAAATTGATTAATTCTTTGGGTGCGTTGATTGACAGTTTTTTGAATATTGTCTCGAAACTTAGTAAAATCAGGATCGCTACTGCGGCTAGGAATTAAGAGGCTTTCCACATTATCGATTGTTAACGCTTTTAGACTAGAGACAACTCCCTTTGCGACATCCTGTAAATAAATATCTAGCAAGTAACAAAGAAATTGATTTTCGGAACAGTTAGTGGTTTCAGTACGAACCATACCCATAAAATTTTGCTTTGCGGGTTCGGTATAAGCTTTGATTAATAATTTAGGAGATGTATAAACCCTAGAGCGGTTGACTTTTCCGATTGTGGTTTCAATATCTTTGAGTGATCGCTTTTCGAGGGCAATCCAATTTTGTTGCATGACTGATGTAAGTTCAATCAGTGCATCTGCGGTTGTAAGAATTCCCTGATAGGGCGACCATTTTTGTCCGTAGTCAGTGTTGCCTGATGCTAGGACAGTAGGAATCTTAATTTCCCGATTCACACAACTAGATACTGATAATGCGAGTGTGCCAATATCAGCAATCATTTGATCGAGTTGACTATCGGTTAAACCAGCAGGATGAATGGCTAGTCTTGTTTTTGTTGATTCAATAGCGGTTCCTTTCTCATCAATGAGAACTGCTGTTATTATTCCCGATCTACTGATAATTGAATGTGGAATTTGATTGTTTTTAAACTGCCAATAGTTAGTTCTTGTTGCATTCAACAAGTCAATATTCGGATTACCTAGCAGCCTAACTTTGCCTAGCCAGCGATCACTTAGGCAAACTTGCCAAGCCTGCCTAAATTGAGAAATATGTTGCAGCCCATCCTCATCAATGGGCAAAGTATTAGCGTGATCGTCCACAAATTTTATGGTGGGATAGCTAGCCATAGTTGATTACCCCCAATAACGCACTATTTGGCGGCGCTCATCGTTAAGTTGACGTTCTAGGCGATCGAGAATATTGGCGGGATCGTAGGTTTTGTAATTTTGTTTGAGTTCCTTGAGCCATTCTTGAAAGAGACTGTTAGTTTGATTATCTTTAAAGAAAGTGATTCTGGGCAATATCTTTGTAAATAGAAAATGACCAAAGGCTTCTTTTTGATTAAGTTCTAGCCAATCAGCGATCGCACAAAATACTGCATAATCTTTCATGGTGCGATAGCCTAGAGGGGTACCTAATGCTGACGCTTCAGCAAAATAATCTTTTTGCCATTGCTGAATTTTTACCCAGTCCTGAGATTTTCCATTGATAACCAAATCCCAATTTTTCTTATATCCATCGTGGAGAACTTGCCTAAGTTTGGAGCTAGAGATGGAATTAATTTGGGTTGCTAATTGATTGGTGACTTGTTTAGGTAATTGATTAAAATCAGCGATCGGATAGGTAATCGTGTAAGAGCGATCGATTACCTTGGGGCTGAGATCATAGGTGGTTTCATCGGAATTTAATGTCCCCAGTAAAATCATATTTTGTGGAACAGGTTGATGTGATCGCCATTTCTGCAAAAACATCTGTAATCTTTTAAGTCTCACTCTTTGTTTTGAATCTGGAGCTTCTTGTTCGTGTAGGTGTCTTGCTTCATCAAGTAATTCCTTTCCGATATCTTCTGAGAATAATTGTAGTGAGTGTTCGTTTGATGCGTTAGGTTCACGAGAATACTCTAGTTTTGACAACAAATCTGAAGCATAGTTCTCAATTTTTGCTAGATTTAACTCATCTAGGCAAATTAAATGTAGATTATCTTTATTTTCGGCATTTTTTAAAGCTGTGAGAAAGGGAGTAGGGCGAAATATCTCATGAATTGGGTCAAAGAAACCCAATAAATCCGCAGGCTCAATCCATGCAGGACGCACAGGAATAATCGCAGAGGAACCACCAATCAACTTTTCTGAACGCCTAACAATGCTAGTTTTGCCCACGCCCACAGAACCATTGAGTAACACAATGCCCCCTGAGTAAAATCCTGATAGCATAGATATCAGGAAGCTATTTGCGATATTTTGGGATACATAAAAATCTCCTGTTTGTAATTGACTATGCCATTTAGTTCCTAGTTTCTCAGGTAGTGGTAATGGTTCAGAAACTGAGAAATTGCCAGTTTCTATAGGAACAGCAAGACGATAAGGCTCGATTTCCTTAAATATCTCTTTTATTTTTAGTTCTCTCTGCTCCAACTTTTGTAGACTCTGATCAATTCTCCCCATTTCTTCATATATGTACTCTTCTGATTTAGAAAGCTCTTGAGACTTTTTCTCATATTCATTCTTTATGTCTTTCGTCAGATTTGTGACTTCTTCTTCTATTAGAGAATTCAAAGAATTTTCTCTAGCTTCTATTTTTTTTAGTTGATTAGTCCATATCAGCCTCAGTTCATTAGGCAACAACCCTTTTAATTGTTTTGTTAATTCTTCTGCAATTTCCTTACTAGTAACCTCAATTTCAATGGCTTCGGGATCTCCCTCTCCATCACGTTTGCGATCATAACTGCGTTCACCAACTTTTTGCCATTCAAAGATCACATAGTCATCTTTGGCTAATGATGCAGTTTTACAGTTTCTTTTTAATCCAAAAAATTTTCTTGTTTTAGAACCATCTTGCAAAGTTATTTCTAGTAAGGGTTCAATGAAAATGAAAACATCTGTAACAACTTTTGCTCGTCCTGCTAATTTCCCCCCGTATAGGCAATTAAGCCATCTCGCATCAAAAGGATCTTGATTTAATTCATTCATAACTCAGATTTTAATAGTTTTTAGATTTTGACAATTTCCATTTATTTAGACGTTTTTTAAATTGCTCATTACTTTACCCCCGCGATAATTTCCTTTCCAGATTGTCTAAATTCATCATCAAGGTTATACATAATTGTGCGGATAGCTTGGCGCATCTGTAATGCTGGCTTGAAGCAGTCATACTCAAAGTCGGATAAGGTCAGTTCTAGATGGGGATAAAGAATTTTCAAAAATCCCGATGCGGATTTATAAATGGCATTTTGATCGCGAATCGTTATACCTTCATCAAATTTGATGTGCTGTTGAACGTAACTCATATAACGATTGTCTTGCCTCATAGCCAATAATACTTCTCCGAAAAAGTCCATTTTTAACCCTACTTGGGAAGCAACCATATCACCCCGAAATTTGGGTATTTCCCAGCCAGGAGAAATTCCTGCAAATCGATCTAGAAAAGCTGTTTCAGATAAGAAAGGAGGTAAATCGACAAGTAGATTATGTTCATTGCGGGGACGTAAGTTTGAGTCTAGTTCAATATTAGCAAGCAGTACGAGAGAACAATCACTACTAATATCTGCAAAACCTGAGCGATTATATTTATTACTTGCTAAATAGGTTTTTAATGACCCAATAACTTCTTCTGGGTTGGTAAATACTAGGCTTTGGGCTTCGTCAAGGATCACGACATCATGTCTTCCTAAGAGTCCAACTTCTTTCGTTGATCCGTTAATAAAAAGCTGTGCTGGAGTAACTTTACCGCCGCTAATCAAAGAAACTTTGCTATTAATATTTTCATATATGTAGCTTTTGCCAGTCCCTTTGGGGGCAAGTTCCATCATGTGATAGTTTTGCTCAACAAGGGGTAAAAGACGAGCAAGCATCCATGTTTTTGCTGTTGTCGTGTAGCTGGGATGTTCAGGATTACAGCCCATTGAGCAAAGCATAAGATCTCGCCATTGTTCTGAATTGAACTGAGAGCGGGTCTTAGCATATTCTGCTAAGTTAATACTGGAACATTGGAAAGGATCGAAGTCAATTACTTCGATCGCATCATCTGCGCCTCTAGCAAGGCTGATTTTACCCCAGACACCTTGCCGTAAAAGCATTGTGTTATTTTCAATTAAATCATTAGAGATTTGGCATTTTTCCATTTTGAGAGATGGAATACGTGCAACGGGATCGTGGATTTTGTTTCCCGCAGTATCGACTTTAACTCTTACCTGCATTAAGGAAATTAGTTTATAAACCTCGCCCTTATGAATATGAAAATTAATTAAATTGGCATCATCTTTACGAGGAAAAGCTTTCTGGACAAATTCGTTAACTTTTTCTTGTTCAGCTAGGGTTAACTTACCTCTTCCAGGGACTAGCTTATCGACTAGCCATTCTGTAACAAATTTGGGCGCGATCGCACTTATATTGGCAGGTAATCGACTTTTATCAACACTTAAGTTGCCAAAAACTTCGCTAACTAATTCACTGTCGTATGTCATAGGGTTTACTACCAGTCTTCAAGGATATCTTTTTTAAATCCGCTACTAAAAATTTGTTGAATCGCGATCGTTGAGGTTGGCTCAAGGATGGCTTGAGATTTCTCAGCATCGGCAAAGTAAAATATTAGCTCACCTGTTAGGTTTAGGCTGTTGTTCTTTGCATCTGGCGGAACTTCTGGGTAAGTAATGATAATCGAGTGTGAGACTCTTTGATGGGCAGGAACTGAGGGTAAGTCGGCGAACCCATTTTTCAAGCTAGGAATTTCACTAATATATAGACTCAGTGCCGTTAGGGGAACGGAGTTGTGAGAGTTGTCGATAGAAATAATGATTTCGCCAGATTGTGCTGCTTTGCCTGAGCAGGTGACAAATATGGGCGCTCTGGTAACGACTGTACTTAGTACAGAAACTCCAACTACGACTTCTTCGGGATAAAGTCCGCCATGAGTTCCTAGGGATTCGCCAGCTAGATTTCTATTAAATGAGCCTAGACAATATGCTCCTTTAACAATACTGATGTCATAGGGTAAACCAAATCGCTCTTTGTCAAGCACGATGAAACGTGGATCGTCAGTATTACCGATCGCCATTCTACCCTTTGCATCTAGATGTGTTGGATATTCTTGGATTTGGGCTACTTCTCCCATCATTTGACCATGATCGCTGGCAATGACTATTTTTAAACTATCGGGTCGAGGATGTAATTTGACACAATATTTGATGTGTTCTGCAAGAGATCTCAAAACGTTAGGTCGTTCTACTTCATAAAGACTCTGCCAATCTCTTCCAGAATGATATAACTCGTCTAGCTTTTCTGTATCCCAGCAATAGATGTGATCGAATCCTTGCTTAAGGGCAGGATAGAGTTGAGTTTCTCTTTTGCCATCAGTATATCTTTTGCCTGTTCCTATTTTTTCAAAAACCTTAGTGAGGTCGGCGCTTACTTTCCATTCAGAATCATCACATGTAAGCTGAGCATAGAGACTCCATTTGGCATATTCGGTTTTGGTGGGTAGTATGCTGAATCTTGGGGAAATCGCGGTTGCGATCGCTAATTCTTTGGTTTCAGTCAGATATTGCAGCAATTCTTGATGGTCTAACCAGCCTAAGCCATCGATGACAACCCAAAGTATTGGGGATTCTTGATATAGGTTCTGCACCATCGCCGCAACATTGTAGTTGAGTTGTGATTCGGCAACTGGGGAAACTCGTAAGGTCGCATAATGCTTAAATATCCATGCTTCAAAGCTATTGGCGAGATGATCACTTTGTCTCTGTTCGATTGGAAGTTGTTCAGTAACAGTTTCCCATTTGCGAAAGGGTAAGTAGGAATTAGTTACCCAGTCAAAGGCGGCTCTGTAGTCGGCATCTATGGCAAGAGGGACTGGAGTGTCAGGGGGCAATATGGATCGTAACTCCTGTCGCTGTTGCGGACTCAGTTTAAGCTTTGCGAGTCGAGTTTCTAAGATCAATATAGAGCGATCGCGCATGAGTCTGTAGGCGATCATCGAGATGCGATCTAGTCCGACTTGGTTAGCAGTCAGGGAGTTGATTGCATCCCCATTGGTTTGGATAATTTTCGATGTCCAATAATTATCAAATTCAGAGGCGATCGCATCGGGAATTGCGAGAGGGTAATCTCCTAGATCTTGAATATTTGGTTTGACAATACCAAGCCACTGTTTTAAAAGTGTTTGTTTATAATGGGTCTGGTAATACTGACCCAGAATATTATCTTGCTCTGCTTGGCGATGTTGCCATAGTTTTTCCATAGGTTGATATTCTCTGGGAATTTGAGTGGTCAACCATGCCGCAAGATTTTGCGGGGATGCTGATTCATGCCAGATTTGAGGATTGCTATCACTAAGGTCGGCTAGTAAAAATGCAATTGGGTTATCTTTGGGAAATTGAGAGAGCTTGAGTTCAAGGGTTATTAGTTGTTGGTCTGTCCAATCGTCAGGTAATGGCAATGGATCAAAAATCGATTCTAGGGCGCGACGTGGTGATTGTTTGGTTTTTACTAGATCGGTTTTGTCCCAGACTTCTAACCATTTAAGCGTCCATTCACAGAGGCGATTGCCAATTATCCAGTATGGTGAGTTACTCATGCCGAAAGATTGTAACCACTCTACTTCAGTTGTAATAGCAACATATCCAGACTCAACTGGATAGAGTCCCGATGAGTCTAAAACTATTGGTTGATTAAGGTTAGTAGGTTCTATCATTAGGAGTCCTCACCAGAATGTTCGAGAAATTCGGCTAATCGTTTAAGTACACTTTCTCGTTTAGTTTTTGGCAGTTCTTGAAATAGATCAAGAATTTTTTCTTCTCGATCTAGGTTTTTAATTTCATTACAGAAATTAGTTGTTTCTTCTAGAAACTGCTTTTGTTCTGGTTCTAGAAGTTGTTCATATTGAAAACGCTCTTTAATACGTTTTAAAAGCTTATTTGACTCTAAGATTTTTTCAGACTGATCTTCAATTTGCTCGATTTTAGTTCGTCTTTGTTGGGTACTCTCAAACCAAGATTTGGCTGATTTACGTTGGCTTGCTTGTAGCTCTTGTTGCTTGTTTGTTAACTCTTCAAGCTTTGTCTCAAAGCGCGATCGCACTGCTGGCGTAATTTCTGGATTATCTTGTTTCCATTGATTAAGTTTTGCAATTTCTAAAGCACAATCTTCAGAAGTTTCTACTTTCTGTGATTCAAAAAGCTGTAAGAGAGATATTAATAAATCCGCATCAGTCGTAACAGTATTGTAATCCTGTTCTTCTGTAGAACCTTGATAAAAGCTAGATGAATCGTTTAGTTGCTTACGAACTTGTCTAACTTCTTTTGTTGTCGCAGCATTATTTAGTCCATCCCTAAATTCGATAAGCTTGGATAGATAACTCTGTTTTCGCTGAAGTAGAGAGTCTTTGAGAGATTGTATGCTCAAGGCAAATCTCTCAGTTTCAAATAATTTTGTTTTAACGTAATCAATTTGGGTGATCGCATGATCACAGGTGGCGATATTATAAGCACGATCAGCAGAAGCTAGATCCTGTATTTGCGTAATATTTTTAATGTCCTCATCAAGTGTATTGATGTGAGATTCAAGTTGTTGATAGGCTGCAAATTGAGAGGAGTTGCTAAAAATATGATGTTGCTTATTGTATGTATCTCTTAGTCTTGTTAATTGGCTAGATTCATTGACTAATGATAGTTCTTCTTGTAAAGATGCGATTTTCTGTATGTAGTCATTAGCCTTATCCTGCAATGCTTGGATCTGACCTTGAACCTCTGTGGCATGATCTTCAGAAAAATTAAGTTCTAGACGTTTAGTTTCTATTTCAGAAATTGCTTCTTCACATAGGTGTAGTGTATTTATTTTTGCTAAAGAATGTTGACGAATTGACGCCATAACTTGATTGTCATGAATCCGTTTTTGCAACAAGTTATATTGCTCTTCTAGCTCATTAAGAGCATTATTTAGAGGGATTCTAAAAGAGGACAACTTATCTGATCTAGCAGCTACGTCTTGTAACTTAGGCAGTAAAGATTTAAGCTGTGTATAGTTTTTAGAGTTCTCTTCTAATCTACGACTGCACAAATCAATTATTTGAGATAGTCTTTGTTCTATAAGTTTAAATGACTCTGATTTGATATTGCCTAACTCATGCTCAATTTGCTCATCATCGGATGATGAATCTAATTTTACTTCTGATACAGCTTATTGAGGAATCAAGGGGTACAATAGCAGCATTTGGAAAACCAGTTTGAGAAGAAAGATTTATCGAGCAAAAGAAAGAATGTTTTCAAGACAATCTGGATGACAAGTAAAGAATGCGGTTTAAATTTGCGA
>Ga0209990_10000965_pt1 | contig 26182 bp, 38 predicted proteins | sample NOAtaG_6_FD_187304 | JGI IMG/M metagenome (GOLD analysis project Ga0209990, IMG submission 187304) | Freshwater lake microbial communities from Lake Erie, under a cyanobacterial bloom - NOAA_Erie_Diel5S_2200h metaG (SPAdes) (version 2) | ecosystem: Environmental > Aquatic > Freshwater > Lake ...
TATCAATCGTTACATGGACTATGCGTATAGTTGGATTGGTTGGGGGCATCATGGTGCTCGTACATCATATGCACATGATTATGCCAACCGACTGATCACGGTAGAAGTTTGATACAATAGAATAGGTTGGGAGGGGTTGACAAAAAACTTCTCCCCCACTATAATAACTACATACTAAACATGCCTCAGTAACTCAGTGGACTAGAGTATCCGCCTTCTAAGCGGTTAGTCGTTGGTTCGAATCCAACCTGAGGCGTTTGACTTTTTAACAAAAAAGTCTTATAAATAAATCACTTAGGTCGAAAACAATGTCTTTTCAAATGAACAACAAACAGATTAACATTCTTGATTGCCGCTATTGGCATATCGAGGGTACTCCCCTGTTTGCTGACATGGAAAGACATATGTAAGATGTAATCCATAAAAGCAAAAGACAGGGGAGAGAAACCAAAAGTTTCCTCCCCTTTTTTGTTGTCTGTGACAGTTTCTTAAGTGTCCACCAGTCCATCCTAAGAGACCGAACGGTGGTATTCTAGCTAAGTGGTCGAGAGAGACCACGATTCGAACCTTGAAAATTTAACTCTTTGGGACATTAACTCAGCGGTAGAGTATCCGGCTTTTAACCGGTTAGTCCTCGGTTCGAATCCGAGATGTCCCATAGACCGCCGCAGTTCGGTCTCTAAACATAAACTGTTCGGGAGGATTTCCGAGTGGTTAAAGGAATCTGACTGTAAATCAGACGGCTCTGCCTTCACAGGTTCAAATCCTGTTCCTCCCACCTTGACCCATTAGTGTAGCGGTCTATCACGCCACCCTGTCACGGTGGAGATCACGGGTTCGAATCCCGTATGGGTCGTTGGGTTGCTGCCCGATATGAAAAACACTTCCGTTACCTAGCTAGTAACTATGGTTGTGAAAAATCGGAATTTCCTCTGCCCGTGCTCTTCGGGATGTGAATTGAGGAAAGGTAAAGGGAAGAGACAGCAACCCATTTTGTTCCTATCGACTAGCGGTTAGGTCACCACCCTTTCAAGGTGGCAGCACGGGTTCGAATCCCGTTAGGAATACCAAGGAAACATAGCTTAGTTGGTAAAGCATTCGACTGATAATCGAAAGACCACTGGTTCAAGTCCAGTTGTTTCCACTGTGTCGTTAGCCTAGTGGTAAGGCAGTGGTTTGTGGAACCACCTAGATGGGTTCAATTCCCATACGGCACCCCACTCTGAGGTCGCCAAGTGGTAAGGCAGCGGGTTTTGGTCCCGCCATTCGTGGGTTCGAATCCTACTCTCAGAACTATACTCTCTTAGCTCAGTGGACTCAGAGCACTTGACTACGGATCAAGGTGTCGTAGGTTCGAATCCTACAGAGAGTGTTGACATTCATTCTCAGTGTGGTATGATGTCTTTATTGGAGAGGTGTCCGAGTGGTTTAAGGAGCAGACCTGGAAAGTCTGTGTGGGGGCAACTTCACCGTGGGTTCAAATCCCACTCTCTCCGTTGACAAACTTGCAAAAGTTTGTTACTATATAAAAGGATAGAGGTTAAGTCTCTGTTATATCCTTATGAGGTATATCACACTTAATCCATCATTCCCCTGTAGCTCAGCGGTAGAGTCGTCGGCTGTTAACCGATTTGTCGCAAGTTCGAATCTTGCCGGGGGAGTTGGAAGGTCTGGAAATGTTCGGGTCTTCCTACTAAATCCTAGAAATTTTTTCTAGGTCAGGGGATTGATCACCCCTGTTCGTAGGTGCCAAAACCGCTCCTCATCCCTAGTATTCTGTGGGTGAGTGAATGTAAAGAGGGATAACATAGGTAAAGTTATCCACACCTACCACATCCTCTGGTAGTCTATTGGTAAGGACAGGCAGACAATGCACTTGGAAACTAGGTTCGATTCCTAGACAGAGGTAACAAGTCGATGTGGCGGAATTGGTAGACGCGCTGGGTTTAGGTTCCAGTGAATTTATTCGTGGAGGTTCAAGTCCTCTCATCGACACTTGCCAATCTAAACTACATAGTTTATAATTGGTACATGCGGAATTAGTTCAGTGGTAGAACGCCATCCTTCCAAGTTGGATGTCACCGGTTCGAATCCGGTATTCCGCTCTTGGGCGATTAACTCAGCGGTAGAGTGGCCTCCTTACAAGTGGTAAGTCACTGGTTCGATTCCAGTATCGCCCATTGATAGGACGAAAAGAATGGAAATAAATGTATATAATAAATTCGGTGATGTAGTTAAATCAATTGATCTTAAAGACTCTATTGAATACATTGATGGTAGAGTTTATAAAGGAGATAAATTTTACTACAAAGGTATAGGAGTTCCATATCAATTTCATCATATTCATCCAGACGACATGACTGATGAGTATGATTTTATTGACGTATGCGATGTTTTTTATATTGGTAATTTAGTTTCGAAAAAAGTCTTCGCAGGAAAGACTGGAATATTCCAAGAAAAATATCAAACTCATTTTACTGATTGGATAGGTGCTTGTGGTGTAAAGGAACTCAACATATTTGAAAATTTATATGATGAGAGTGGATTTGAATTCAGTGCAATTGAAGTTTTTGAATATCAAATTATTGATGAACAAAATCAACAATATTATTTGAAGGTTGATTATCCAGAAGGTAGAAATAATTACTTAACGAGTCCTGATCCAAAAAAACTTAGGCTTCTTTTGGACTATATGATTCAAAATGATTGGAACTTTCCTTGGGATAAAAATTGTCTTACAGATATTAACTCAGAATCTAAAATAACTGACGTAGCTGATATCTTTAAGTCCTCAGATATTTCTCATAAGATTGGAACAGTTTATGCTTTGTTGCATAGTCTTTATCAAAATGATCAAAATGCATACTTTGAATTTTGTGAATCAAATTCTTTAATGCACTATAATAGAATGAGTTTTATTCTTAATACTCTTTCTATTCTTCAATATAATAATGTAGATGTTGGTCATTTATATTCAACAACTCCGGTTGAAACTTATAGAAATATAATTTATAATTACTTGATTACTGGAAAAAATTGTGGTTTCTGTGGAGTTGGTAGTTGTAAAGGAAGAAAGGATTCTAATGAATCTTATGGGGAGGAAATTCGAAACGAATATATTAAAATGGCTAAAGTTCAATTGAACTTATAAATATCTCAAAAAGAGTATAATGGAAACACTTTATAAACTACTTTCTGATACTCAATCGAGTCTTTTTGTCTTATTTCATAAGACTTGGGCTTATCATTGGAATGTAGTTGGAGAAGATTTTCCTCAACTTCATACTCTTTTTGGTGGTCAGTATGAGACTATGTTTGAAGAGATTGATCGTATCTCTGAACACATGAGATTTTTAAATGTAAAACCACTTAATAGTTTAGAAAGAATTCTAGAAGTTTCAAAAATTAAAACAGGTCAAAGTACAACAGATTGCCATAAGATGGTTAAGGATCTGTTGAAGTCAAATCAAGATCTTTGTGAACTTCTTACTGAGGTTGCTGAAGAAGCTGATGAACAAAAGTCAAGAGCAACTTCAAATCTTGCAGACGATCTAAACGAAACTCATGGTAAATTTGTTTGGATGTTAAGGTCTTATTTAGAATCTTCACCTGGATTGAAAGAAGAGGTAGTTGAGATTGAAGAAACTGAGGAACAAATCACCGAAGAAATTGTAGAAGAAACTATTGAAGATTGATTAAAGGTACAGTACAATGTTAAGAGTAAGATGTAAGGTGTGTAACACCGAGTTGGAGTCGCATCCAACTAAATCAGTATGTTGTGGATGTGATAATATGACACTTGTGAAGGGAGACACTATTACTGCTGTTGACCTAAACCAGGTTGTCATGTTAAACTCCATAAAAGAAAACAAGAATTCTGGTGTACTCAGTGCATCGGATCTTGCATATCAAGAGTCCAGAAGAGCTCGTAAAGTTCGTAAACTGGATTTTGAGGTAAAGTAATGTACCAAGAAGATTTGAATCCTTATAATTCTTCTGAATATGAAAAATTTTTTAAAACTACTTTATTATACAAAAAAATCAGTAAAAATTATGATCTAGTTTCTTTTGATAATGATTTAATGCAAATTATTAATGGACTCACTACAAGAACAGTTTTATCTTTATCTATTCTCGATGCAGCACCATTTTATTATTTGCAATATTTGACTGACTTAAATCCATCAAAAATATATGATATTGGATGTAGAGCAAATTTATTTAAAAAGTATGTTCCAAATCTAATTGGAATTGATGTTTTAGCTGCAAAAAAAGATCGAGATGCAAATGCTGATGAATATCTAAAAATAAATAATCGTTTTTATGAAGAAAATTTTGAAACAATGGAAGCAGCTTTTGCAATAAATTCATTTCATTTTTTTCCTCTTAAAAAAATTAGAGAAAGAGTGATTCAGTTTTCTTCTTTAATTTCTAAAGGTGGTAGAGGTTGGATTACTTTTAATGCAGCAATAATGTTAGAACGTCAAGTTAAATCAAAAATTAGATTAAATTCTAAAAATATACCTGAGGAAGAAGTTGAGAAACTTGAAAAATTTGTGAGAAAAGAATTGTACGATTTGCCATTTAAATTAGAAGTTTTTGAGTGTACTATAAATAAAGAACTTGATTCTCCTTTAACTGGTAATGTACGAATTCTTTTCACAAAATAATTGGAGGATTGGCTGAGTGGTTTAAAGCAGCGGATTGCTAATCCGTCGATGTCTTTAGGGGCATCCATTGGTTCAAATCCAATATCCTCCGTTTGGAAAGGTGGCCGAGTGGTTTAAGGCAACTGTCTTGAAAACAGTCGATGTGAAAGCATCCGGAGGTTCGAATCCTCTCCTTTCCGTTTAAAATTATTAAAAATTTAAGTATTTCTTAATAAGTGTGTCGTAATGAACACAAAAGGATGCCTTTTGGGCTTCCGTGATTATTATATACTTATGTACAAGTTAGTACCTTATGGATCAACATACCTACGAAAATTGGGTGAAGATCAAAGAGACCTTCGAGGCCTCAGGTAACATGAATAATATGTTCTACAAAAGAGCATGTGAAATTGTAAAAACAAAAAGAGATCCTTTAGCTAAGTTTCTTGGAGATGAGAAGTGATGGAACCTCAAGACGAATTAATCAGTCGTAGAGAAGTTCAGGAGATGATTGATGATGCAATCCGTAGACACAACCGTAATGCTTCAATTATTAGTATGTGCGTCGGTTGGGTGGTTCTTGCTTTATTTGCTGAGGGACTTCTAAGACTTATTGGAGTTATTCCACCAGTACTACCATGGCTCAACATTACCCTGAAATAATTGGTATCGTTTTCCTGTTAGTATTTGCCGCCACGATGTTCTATCAAGGCACCTGTATTATTAGAGGTCAAAGAGGATATTCCCTCAGAGACTATATGAAACAGGAAAGTGTAAACATGCGTCAAAGAATAGAAGAACTACTCAAAGACAAATGATAGTGTTAACCGAAGAGGATTTAAAAGAACTACAAGAAAGAGTTCTACATCAAAAGATGGATGAACTATTTGAAGAACCATCTACATACGAGGATGATGATGGAATGGAATGAATTCATCGACTTTTTAGGCAAACAAATTTTAATTTTTATCGTATTTGTGTGTGGTCTCACTGTGGGATATATGTACGGACAAAGAGATGTGGGAGGTTAAATATGAATAGTTTAACTTTGTCTAGTATTTGTGTATTTGGAGCAATTGGATTATTTATTTTTTGGGGACTGGGACACGCTTATCCATAAATTGGGAGAGGACAAATGAAGATTTTTTTAGATACGGCTGACGTTTCATTTATTAAGTCAGCGTATGACACAGGATTATTGGATGGGGTCACTACAAATCCATCATTAATTCTTAAGAGCGGAAGACAACTTTCGGAAGTTATTCAAGAGATTTCAACCGAGTTTCCAAACTTGCAAAGTATTTCTGCAGAGGTTGTTGCAGAAACATCAGAAGAGATGCTTTCACAAGCACAACAATATTACTCAATTGCACCTGCAGTTACAATTAAAGTTCCTTGTACAGTAGAGGGACTTAAAACATGTAAGTTTCTTTCTGATAAAGGAATTCAAACTAACGTAACTTTGGTATTCTCAGTTGCTCAGGCAATCCTTGCATCTAAAGCAGGTGCAACATTCATCTCACCTTTTGTTGGTCGTTGGATGGATAACTCTATTGATGGTATTGAGTTGATTAGAAATATCCGCAAGGCTTTTGACTACTCTGGAACATCAACAAAGATTCTCGGTGCATCTCTCCGTGATGTGAGACAGGTGGAACAATCTGCACTCTTCGGTGCAGACGTTGTTACAATCCCGCCAGTGGTCTTCTGGGCAATGTATAAGAACATTATGACTGATAAGGGTCTAGAACTCTTCCAGAAGGACTGGGAAGAGGTATTGAGTTCTGTTAATAAGAAGTGAAAAATATTGTTATTTTTGGTGCAACGGGGGACTTGTGCCGCAGAAAACTTATTCCAGCTCTATATGAACTTCATAAGAAGAATCTATTACCACCTGAGTTTATCATTACTGGTGCGTCAAGAACGCAACACACTAAACAAAGTTGGTTACACACTCTTGGATCTTACCCAGAAGATTTTGTAAATCGTCTGAACTATGTTGTCTGTGACTTGTCTGATTCCGACAGTCTGAAACAATTGGAACCAGGAGAAGATGTAACATTCTTCCTCTCAGTTCCACCAGAAAGATATGGCGATGCGGTTCTCAGTTTGAAATCTACAGGATATGTGGAAGATGTTGAGACCAGTAGAGTCATCATTGAGAAACCTTTTGGATACAATCTTCAGTCCGCAGAGGAACTGCAAGAGATTGTTTCTTCCAACTTGAGAGAAAAACAAGTCTATCGTATTGACCACTATCTTGGTAAGGATACGGTCAATAATATCCTTGCAACAAGATTCAGTAACGTTCTTCTGGAACCTCTGTGGAATCGTGATTATGTGGAAGAGGTCCAGATTTTTGCAACTGAGACCATTGGTTGTGAGGGTCGTGCCCAATACTATGAGACTGCTGGTGCAGTCAGAGATATGTTGCAGAATCATATGTTGCAACTGCTTGCTCTGATTGCAATGGAGGCACCATGCAAGAATGATGCTAAAGAGATTCGTAGAGAGAAAGTCAAAGTTCTTTCTGCTGCACGATTGGGAACAAAACTAGTCTGTGGTCAGTATGCTGGATATAAGAATGAACAGGGAGTTGATTTTGATTCACAAACTCCCACTTTTGTTGCCGGTGATATTTACATAGATAATTGGAGATGGAAAGGAGTTCCTTTCTATTTTATGACTGGGAAAAAACTTCCTGTGGGTTGTGTTGAGGTTGTAATCAAACTGAGAGCACCTGCAGTGAATTTATTTGAGGGTCATGAAGGTAATGATCGCATTGTGATGAGGTTTCAACCAGATCCTCACTTTGATATTCAAATTGATATTAAATCCCCAGGTCTTCAGGATAAGGTTGAGAAGGCAATTTTGAAACATAATTATCCAGAAGGTGCGATTGATGGTTATGTGAAACTTTTTTATGATGCAATCAATAAAGATCAATCACACTTTGTTCATTCTGAAGAAGTTATTGAATCATGGAGAATTGTTGATGATCTTCTTTGTGTTGGGGATCAATGTCCAGTCAACACAAAACCCCATACATATCATTCAGGAACTTGGGGTCCACAACAACAAATAGAACACATTACTAAGTGGGACTATCCACTCAAACTGGTTTAGGAGGAGTTATGAGAGTAGGATTAATCGGACTAGGAAGAATGGGCGAAGGTATGTCTCGCCGCATGATGAAAGCAGGTATAGAAGTTTGGGGTTATCGGAGGAATTATGAAAAAGCAAACGAAGCCTACGAAAACGGATATGTTAATGGTATTACAACTTCTATACAAAGCCTTGCTCAAGTAGTTAAGTGTAAACATAGTGGTGTATCTGATGTATACGGTACAGGTATTTTTATGATGGTTGTACCAGCAGAAAACGTAGAGGAAACAATCAATGAGTTACTACGATATTGTGACGAAGGAGATATTATTATTGATCATGGCAATAGCAATTTTAAGGACAGTCGGAAGAGAGCAGAACGCCTGGCAAAACTTGGTGTCCAATATATTGATTGTGGCACTAGCGGTGGTGTTTATGGTCTGGATCGTGGATACTGTCTTATGGTTGGTGGCGGAAATACTGCGGTCTCCACTTGTTCGCGTATTTTTGATGCCCTTGCCCCAGGAATCAATGCTGCCCCAAGGACTCAATTTGACTCAGACATAACTTCCGCAGAACATGGATGGTTGCATTGTGGCGGTCCAGGTGCGGGACACTTTGTAAAGATGGTTCACAATGGTATTGAATATGGTATAATGCAGGCATATGCAGAAGGATTTAACATCATCAAGAACGCTAATGCAGGTGCTCAGTATGTTAGAGAAGGAGACGCAGAGGTTGCCCCGATGTCAGACCCAGAATCCTATTGCTATGATATTGATGTTGCTGAGGTTGCTGAGTTATGGCGCCGTGGTAGCGTGGTTGGGTCTTGGTTACTCGATCTTACTGCTGATGTGTTACGCGGCAATAGTGAGCTTAAACAGTTCTCTGGAGGGGTATCCGACAGTGGTGAGGGTCGTTGGACTGTTTCTGCCGCTGTGGACTTGGGGGTTCCCGCTCCTGTTATCACCACTGCGCTTTATGAAAGATTTAATTCACGCAATCTGGGTACTTTCGCAGCCAAAATTCTGAATGGTATGCGTTTTATGTTTGGTGGTCATCACGTAAGATAGGAGTTATCCAATGGAACGATTTAAAGAGTTTAGTGATTATGAATTACAACTTTTAGCGGATGCTATTTGGATGAGACAGAGACGATTTATTGCAGGAGATAGGAGGTTCAGAGAGTATGGAGTTATCTTGGATGAGATTGGTAAACGAATAGATTATGTACCAGGAATATTTGCATAAAATTAAACTATAATAGAAATGGAATCCCACACCAATTTGATTTTTAGATTCGTAGAGTTTGTACTAAATAATACCATAACACTTTTTATCATTGGTGTGGGCTTGACAATCGTTCCTGCACTGGGTATAATGTATGTACATTCACCAAAGGATGATAAGAGTAACGGGCATTAGCGCAGTTTGGTAGCGCGCCTGCTTTGGGAGCAGGATGTCGGGGGTTCAAATCCCTCATGCCCGACTTAATAAATACACAAAAAATGCAAGTTTACACTGTGGAAGAATTTCAAGAACGTTGGGAAGAAATGATTGCAAGAGTGGAAGGCGGAGAAAATATAGGGATAACTAATGGTAGAAATACTTGTGTAATGATTCCTGCGGATGATGAACTCATACGCATTTACACCGAGCATAACGAAGCCTCGTAAAATTATTTGCTCGATTAGCTATCTGGTGAAAGCGCCCGACTCATAATCGGATATAGGTGGGTTCGATCCCCTCATCGAGCATGGACACTTTCGCAAGTGTCACTCTTGACTTCTCCAAGTCTAACCCTTATAATAACAAGGTAAACAAATTCAAACAAATGTCACTCACTGCTAAATTCAAAAAAGATCTTCAAACTTTGAAGTCTGCTGCTAACGGAGAATCCTATCTTGATGTAAAGAATCCGAAACTTTTCAAGAAAGTCCGTAAGTTCTATGAATCTAATGGTGCAATCTTCTCTGGTGATCCTCTTGATGACTATGATATCTTGATGGAATACATTTATAATGATCTTGAAGCTGAAGGAGTTCTTGCATAATGATTGACGTACTTCCTAAAATTCTTCTTGAAAGAGAGGGATATAGGTTTGTTCAAAAGGGTATTATCGAACTTAATGGTATGCCCGATTATCGTATGCAAAAGAAAGACTTCTACACCAAACGTTGGAATGACATTTATCTTTTTGATAATGGCCTACAATGTTCTACTGCAATGGAGGATATTGAGTATGCGAAATGGTTAGATCCAGATCGTGTTCCATGTTATGTGAGAGACAATGATGAAGACACGGATGGTCTATAACAGCACTGGTCGGTGATGAATTCCCCTTATGTCTAAAACAAGTATCCTGAGATACATTGGCAACTTTCTCCTCTTACTTGGTTATCAAATCATGTTATGGGGAGATTTTAAAAACGGTTTGATTATAAAATTTATCGGGGGTTTACTCGGTATTCCTTTTGCTATCAAACTTAAACTTTGGGATGTGTTATTTTTAATCACATTCTTTGGTATTTCCGAGATATCAAAGTTAACCCAACTTTTCTTAGTTTCATAAAACTAAGTGGTGGAGTCAAAATGACCTCCTATGTCCTCGTCGGATTGGACATTAAATATGCCGACTGGTGTGGATGGGGAAACCCCGCCGAGTTTCTTGTTTTCTCGTAATCAAAACAAGTGGCGAGCCTGAGTTACACGGGAGGGGTATATTACCCCTCTTTTTTTGTAAATGCCATTATAATTACATACCTGGAATACACTAGACTTTCTTCTGCAGTTGGTATTAATGCAGTGTGATATAATCTGGGATCAAAAATAGTTAAAGAATTTTCTGTTCCATCTAAAATTAAAGACCCTTTTTTAGTTCTTACTAAGGTTCCATATTTTTTATTTGGATTTTGCAAATAAAATACACAACTAATTATTTGTTTCTCATGATGAGAGTGATAGTGGTTGTCTGTATATGATTGTGCATCTTCATCGAAATATAATGTATTTTTTATATCTACATCGGTGTAATGACCTACTTTGTTTATCCAACAAGACTCAAATTCTGCAGTAATATTTAAATAATTTTTACTGTAATGATTGACTTCGTTAGCTATTTTGTTGAATAAATTTTTCCAGCATTCTTTTTCTAAAATCTTTTCACTAAAGAAATTTTCTGCCATTATTGGAGGATGTAGTTCCTCTATTTTTCTATGAGTTTTTAAATATAATTCTGCTTCTTGTATGAGAGTTAATCGATCTATCTCTGAAATAGTCTCATAGGATTTGTAGAAATACTTTTCATCAAAATGAAATACTTTGTTCAAGGTATCTTGCAATTTCGCATCATAATTGGTATAATATATAGTATGAGATTATTATTTTTGATCAAAATATGAGTCAATATATCAAGAAGGCACTTGTTCTTGGTGCTGGTGGCTTTATCGGAAGTCATATGGTTCGCAGATTGCGTTCCGAAGGATACTGGGTTCGTGGCGTAGACCTAAAGTATCCAGAGTTTTCTGCACATGAAGCTAACGAATTTATTCGTGGAGATCTTCGTGATGTGGAATTTGTTCGTCGTGTCCTAGAATATAAAGGAGATAGAGGTAACTTTTATAACTCTGTTCCTCATCGTTACATCCAACCTTTTGATGAGATTTATCAGTTTGCTGCTGATATGGGTGGTGCTGGATTTGTTTTCACTGGTGAAAATGATGCAGACATCATGCACAACTCAGTTACTATCAATCTGAACGTTCTTGAGATGCAACGTCAGATGAATGAGAAGGTTGGAAAAAATACTACTAAGATTTTCTATTCTGGATCTGCGTGTATGTATCCAGAACACAATCAACTAGATCCAGATAATCCAGATTGCCGTGAAGAGTCCGCATACCCAGCTAATCCAGACTCCGAGTATGGTTGGGAAAAACTATTCTCGGAACGTCTCTACTTTGCCTATCATCGCAATTATGGTATTCCAGTTCGCGTTACTCGTTACCACAATATTTTCGGACCAGAAGGAACCTGGGAAGGTGGAAGAGAAAAAGCACCTGCAGCAATCTGCCGTAAAGTTGCCTACCTTCCAGAGAAAGGTGGAGCCATCGAGGTGTGGGGAGATGGCCTACAAACTCGTTCCTTCTTGTACATTGATGAATGCATCGAAGCATCCAGGAGATTGATGGATTCCGATTTTATTGGACCTGTGAATATTGGTTCAGAAGAAATGGTTACCATTAATCAACTTGTAGATACTGCTGCTAGGGTTTCGGGTAAGGATGTCCAGAAAATTCACATTGATGGTCCTCTGGGTGTTCGTGGACGTAATTCTAACAACGATGTAATCCGCAAAGAACTTGGTTGGGATTATCAACAAACTCTTGAAGAAGGTATTCGTAAGACATATAATTGGATTTCTGAACAAATTGCTAAAAAGAACAATGAAAATTGAAATTAATAAAGAACATGTAAATGCATTAGATGTCAGTCATCTCAGAGATATGTCTCTGAATCAAAATGACTGGCTACCTGCAGGACAAAGTGAGTATAGATTGTATGCTTACCTCTCTACATTTTTCAATAAAAGTACTATTCTGGACATTGGTACTCGCACTGGTGGGTCCGCTCTTGCACTTTCTTATAATCCAACTAACCAAGTCATTAGTTATGATCTGGTAGAACAAGGTGCAAGTTCAATCGAGAAAGATAACATCACATGGAAAATCATGGACTTCATGGAAGATGAAGAACTTGATTGGAACAACATTCCTATTGTCATGATTGATGTTGATCCTCATGATGGATCCCAAGAACGTGTCATGATGAATTGGCTTCGTGACAAGGGTTGGAAAGGAATTCTAATTCATGATGATATTGGTCCTGGTTGGCCTGATATTCAACTTATGTGGGATGAGATTCCCGAAGAAAAGTTTGATGTTACTGAGATTGCTCACATGAGTGGAACTGGTATTGTCAACTTTGGAAATGCACACGAAATTAGTATCGTCTGATGAAAATTACAGTACTTGGTTCCAGTGGGCAGATCGGCGCCTACTTAACAGAATACCTACGTAGTAAAGGTCACACTGTTCATGAATTTGATGTTGTCAATGGTGAACATCAAGACATGACTGTTATTCCTAATCCAGAACTTCATAGAGTAATTAAGGATACTGATTTTGTATTCTTCCTTGCATTTGATGTTGGTGGATCACGTTATTTAAAGAAGTATCAACATACTTTCCAGTTTATTGACAACAATGGCCGTCTTATGGTCAATGCATTTGGACTTCTGAAAAAGTATAATAAAAAGTTTATCTTTGCATCATCTCAGATGAGTAACATGAGTTATTCACCTTATGGTGTTCTTAAGAATGTCGGTGAACTCTATACCAAGTCATTGAATGGTTTGATTGTAAAGTTTTGGAACGTTTATGGAATTGAAAAAGATCACGAAAAATCCCATGTCATTACGGACTTCATCCGCAAAGGTTTTGAGACTGGTGTTATTGACATGCTTACTGATGGTCAGGAAGAACGAGAGTTTCTATATGCAGAAGACTGCTGCGAAGCACTTGAAACGATCATGGAAAACTATGATGACTTTACTTCTGAAGACAATCTTCATATCACCAGTTTCCACTCTACAAAGGTCGTTGATATTGCGAGCATGATTTGCGGCCAATTTAATTTGATTGGAAAGTATGATGTTAAGATTCAACCCTCTACTGAAAAAGATAGTGTTCAGTTAGATAAAAGAAATAAACCAGACACATACTTAACAAAGTGGTGGATACCCAAGACAACTATTGATCAAGGTATCGCTAAAGTATTCGAGGCAATGAAGAATGAACAAGTTCAAAATTAATCTTCATTGTAACGATTCTCTTCTCCCTTCCACTTCAGATAAAAATACTTCCAAGTATACTGAATGGGTTTATGACAGGTCAGGATCGGTGAGTCTTTATGTAAATCAGAGATCACTCGATGTTCTTCAGGATGTTTCGGATACTCCTAAGTATATTTGGCTTCTCGAATCAAAACAAATTATTCAAGGTGTTTATGATTGGATTCTTGCAAACTATGACTTTGTTGCTTCTAGAGTAGATGGAATTCTTTCTCCAGACAAAGAACTTTGTGAAAAGTATTCTAAGTTTCAGTATGCTTTAACTAATGCAGCTCCATGGATTGAAGAACGACAAATCTATGAGAAGACTAAATTGGTCTCTATGATTTCTTCTAATAAGTCCATGGTTCCTGGCCATCGTAAGAGACTTGAATTTGTCAATAAATTCAAAGATCAAGTAGATCTTTATGGTCGTGGATTTCGTGATCTTCCCAGAAAGGAAGAAGGTATTAAAGACTATATGTTCTCTATCGCAGTGGAGAATGCCGTCTATGATACATACTTTACAGAGAAACTAACAGATTGTTTCGCAACAGGAACAATTCCAGTCTTCTACGGTTGTAGAGGAGTTACAGAGTATTTCAACGAGGATGGTATTATATTCTTGGACGATGACTTTGATGTTTCTACATTGACAGAAGAACTTTATTATTCTAAAATGGATGCGATTAAAGACAACTTTGAACGTGCCAACAATCTGCCAGTGGCAGAAGATTACCTCTACGAAACTTACTGGAAATGAGTACTTATAAAGGCTGGGAAGCAGAAGAACAGATTGCAGTTGATTATCTGGAAACTTGCCGTAGTGCAGTTGCAGATGATGAAGTCTTTGCAAAATTTAAATCAATTCAAGGGTATAAAAATATTTTAGAACATGTAACTCCTCGTCAAGGTGCAGAGTATCTTCAACTTGCTATGGAAATGGCTGGAGATGCTCTACTTGATAATCTTGAAACATTTAAAGAGAATGATGTTATCGGAACTCCTGATAGATTCTCTTATCCAGAAACGGGTAAAATCTCTCCCACTACAATTAGATACATTAAGAATGTATTTGAGATGGCAACTCTCCTTGGAGAGTCTCCCATTAGTCGTGTAGTAGAAGTTGGTGGCGGGTACGGTGGACTATGTAAGACCTTAAGTGTTGTATGTGATTTTGATGAATATATTTTAGTTGATCTTCCAGAGGCAGTTGCAGTTCAACAAAAATATCTTAAAAACTTTCCTGAACTTTATTCAAAGTGCAAGTTTGTGAGTTGTGATAATGTTGAAGAAGTAAAAGATGTAGATCTTTTTATTAGTAACTATGCACTTTCGGAGTGTGATTATGATACTCAGATTAATTATTATGATAAATTAGTTTCAAAGGCTAAGTTTGCTTACATCATTTATAATCTTGTCAACTTTAATGATTTCTACTATAATAAGTTTACTGGAAGGATGAGTGAAACATTTGAGTTCACCACCAGTAAGGATTATGAAAACACAGTAATTCTCGCAAAGGCCAAGGATCAATGAACCGTATCAATGACTATGATGATCTAGAAGATCGGATTGTAAAATGGATCTCTGATTATTGCATTACTCACCCATCTATTAAAAGTCTTGTAGTAGGAATTTCTGGAGGTATTGATTCTTCTGTGGTTTCTACTCTTTGTGCTTTGACTGGTATGCCAACTTATGTTGTTGGTATGCCTATCAATCAACTTGAAAATCAAGAATCTCTTTCTGATGCTCATGGTGAGTGGTTGGCTAATAACTTTAATAATGTGAAGTTTATTAAGACTGATATGAGCCATGTCTATGATTCTTTCTTAGAGACTATTTCATTGGATATTGGCGAACGATTTGCAACCAATAAACTTGCACAAGCCAATACTCGTTCTCGTCTTCGCATGATAACCCTTTATCAGGTGGCATCTTCGGTCAATGGTATTGTTGTAGGTACTGGTAATAAAGTTGAAGATTATGGTGTAGGATTTTACACTAAATATGGTGACGGTGGAATTGACATTGCACCTATTGCTGATCTTTACAAAACTGAAGTCTGGAGACTTGGTGAACACCTTGGAGTAGACGAAAGAATTATTTCTGCACCTCCCACAGATGGTTTGTGGGATGATGGTAGAACTGATGAAGATCAGATTGGAACTTCATATGCAATGCTTGAGTGGGTAATGGAACGGGGTCTTCAGGAGGATCCAATGTTCTTAACAGAAGAACAGACCAATGCCATCAATGTGTTTCAGAAGTTTCATATGCAAAACAAACATAAGATGGTTGAAATTCCGACATTTAAGCTATGAAGATTGGACTTATTGGCGCAGGAAGACTTGGTATCTGCCTTGCACTCCTTATGGAAAATGCAGGATATGATGTCCTAGTCTCTGACATTCGTGAGGATTATGTAGAAAACCTCAATAAAAAAATCATTTCCAGTACAGAACCCTTTGTACAGGAACATCTTAGACAAGCTAAGTATCTTGAAGCAACCACTGATAATAAAAGAGTTATTCGAGAGTGTGAGCTCATTTTTACTTTGGTTGCAACTCCATCTTTGACGGATGGATCTTATGATGTAAGTTCTGTATGGGATGTTATTCGAGACTTCCAAGAGACTCCTGATGTAGAAGGAAAAACCCTCGTCGTTGGATGTACAACAAATCCGGGTGATTGTGCAAGATTCCAAGAACAACTTAAGTCTTACGGTGTAAATGTTGTTTACAACCCAGAATTTATTGCACAGGGATCTATCATCAGAGACTTGACTCATGCAGACATGGTTCTGCTTGGTGGAGATAATGCAGAGGTCTTAGAAATCCTTTCTGAGATTTATAAGAAAATTCAAGTCACAAAACCGGTCATTTCTGTAATGTCTTCCACATCTGCAGAGATAGTTAAGATTGCGATTAACTGTTATATGACAACCAAGATTAGTTTCGCAAACATGATTGGTCAGGTACTTATTCTTTCTGGACTTGAAAATGAGATTGAAACTGTTCTCTCATCTATTGCAAGTGACTCTAGAATTGGAAGTAAGTACTTACGATTTGGATTTGGATTTGGTGGACCATGTTTGCCTAGAGATAACAGAGCGTTTAGTAAGTATGCAGAAAAGTTAGGATTGACTTATAATCTTGGTGAGACTACCGATAACTTTAATTATGAACACTCAAAGTTCTTAAAGAATTATTTTATTGATAGAAATAAAGAGAGTCTGCCATTTTACTTCAGTTACATATCCTATAAAAAAGGAACTGATATTTTAACTGAAAGTCAACAGTACATTCTCTGTCAAGATTTACTTGATGCTGGCTATATCGTTTATGTTGATGATGTCGATTCAATTATCAAACAGGTTGAAAAAAACTTAACTGAGTGGTATGGTGGTAGAATCAAGTTTGGGAAACCTCCCGAAGATATTAAAACAATTGCAATTAATTTATGATAGGATATAATAGGCTAGGAAGTAATGGTCGTCTGGGAAACCAGATGTTCCAGTATGCATCACTCAGAGGCATTGCTGCAAAACGAGGATATGATTGGTGTATTCCTCCAGATACTTATGATCATAAAGATAACTATGGTCTATTTGAAACATTCGAATTGTCAAATGTTAAGGAATCCAACATTGGATTTGTTGATGGTCAATATATACAAGAGAATGATCACTGTTTTATTCCAGAATTTTTTGATGAATGTCCTGACAATGTAAGTATTGATGGATACTTCCAGACTGAAAAATATTTTAGTCACATTGCAGAGGAGATCCGTGAGGACTTCACCTTTAGAAAAGATTATCTCGATCCTTGTCAGGAGTATATTGATAGTTTACCTTCTAGCCCTATCTTCCTTCATATTCGTCAGAGTGACAACATTGGGAGAGAACAATACCATCCCATCCTTCCCATTACGTTCTTTGAAGAGGCACTAAGTCATTGGCCTGAAGACACTCCATGTTTCGTCTTTACTGATGATATCGATTGGTGCAAGTACAATCCTTTCTTTAAGAAAGATCGATTTTTATTTAATGAAAGTAACGGTAAATATACATATAAAACTATTGATGGCACTGGAAAAATGCAGAATACTCTTCTGCCACAGGTCGATCTGTGTCTAATGAGTCTTTGTTCTGGTGCTATCATTGCAAACTCATCGTTCTCTTGGTGGGGAGCATGGTTGCAAAATGATCGAGGTAAAGTTGTTGCTCCAGATCCTAAGAAGTGGTTTGGCACTGCAATGGCTAACCTGGATACCTCGGACATTGTTCCTGATCGTTGGATTATTCAAGAGTGGAGTAAGTAATGGCTGTTTCATTTAAAGGTTTAGGTAATGAAGGTCGTCTGGGTAACCAGATGTTTCAATATGCATTTATCCGTGGGCTCGCTGCAAACCGTGGATTTGATTGGGTAATTCCTCCTCCAGATGCTGACCGTCTAGACAACTATGGTCTTTTTGATGCATTTGAACTCACTAATTGTGATCTAGAAAAGAATACTGGGGAACCATTCTACAAAAATGTAGAATACCGTGACATGCATTTTAATGAAAAAATTTATAATGAATGTGACGATGACACCAATTTTTCGGGTAATTTTCAAACAGAAAGATACTTTGAAAACATTGCCCAGGAACTCCGTGAGGATTTCGCGTTTAAAACAGCGTATTTGGAACCATGTCAAGAATTTGTTGATAGTCTTGGCGGAAGGGATAATTGTATTTTTTTGCATGTTCGTCGCGGTTCTCCAAATCTTACTGGTCGGAGAGGTGAAAAGTGGTCTTATCAGATGGTCCAAGAGTACCACCCACTTTGTAAAAAGGATTATTACCTCCAGGCTCTAAAGGAGTTTCCGGAAGATAAGAATATAATTGTAGTCTCAGATCTTATTGATTGGTGTAAAAAACAAGATTGGTTACAGGGAGATCGTTTCCATTTTTCCGATTCATCTTACGAGACATTTGGTGATGGCGCATCAGTTCCTTATATTGATCTCTGTCTCATGAGTCTTTGTGGAGGCGCAATCATTGCTAACTCTTCTCTTTCTTGGTGGGGAGCATGGTTGCAGAATGATACAGGTAAAGTTGTTGTTCCTGATCCTTGGTTTGGTCCTGCTTATGACCACTATAATATGAAAGATATGATCCCCGAAAGGTGGATTAAAATTCACAATGATCCATCTCCAGTTCCAGCAGAAACATGAAAGATTTAACATTTTTATTGCCTTGCCGAATCGAATCAGAAGATAGACTTAGAAATGTAGTCACTTCTGTTACTTATCTTTTAAAGAATTTTCCAGAGTCGAAAGTAATATTAAAGGAAGTAGATACACATTCGCATTTTAAGTTTAGAGCTTTACCAGTAATTAGGAAGTATGTAGATACTGATAATCTAACTCATATATTTGAAGAAAACGAAGAAAAGTTTTTTCATAAGACTAGAATACTAAATGATCTACTAGTTGCTTCTGAAACACCAATCGTTTATAATCATGATGTAGATGTTGTATTACCAAAAGGTAGTTATGAATCTGCTTATAACGCAATAGTATCCGGGAATGTGGATGCTGTATATCCCTTTGGATGTGGTGTATATCAGTGGGCTGTAAATTATTCCGAGTCAACTTTTAATCAATTTCTTGATTCTAACTTTAACTTTGATGTCTTAAACGATTCTAAATTTAGAGTAGCTTCTTCTATTGGTTGGGGTCAAATGTTAAAGAGGGAAGTTGAAATTAATGCAGGTCTTTGGAACGAGAATTTTATTTCTTGGGGAGCTGAAGATTGCGAATTTTATTTCAGATTAAACTCTTTTGGATTTAAGGTTGCTAGGGTAAATGAAGACATCTATCATTTTGAACATGGTAGAACATTTAACTCACATTATCACAACCCAAAGTTCATGGATAACCATAATCTTTGGCAAAATATTAGAACTTGGGATGCACCAAAATTACAATCCTATTACCAACAACAAGAGTACATTAAAAAAAGAGGAGAACAATTAAATGTTAGCGTTTAATGAATTGGGAAATATTGGTCGTCTAGGAAATCAGATGTTCCAGTATGCAGCGTTACGAGGTATTGCATCCGTAAAAGGATATGATTGGTGCATCCCTCCATATAATACTCGTAGAGTTGATAACTATAGTTTGGCTAATTGTTTTACACTAGAGAGTGTGAAGTCAATGAACCTATACATTCTGGATAGAGGGTTTGCTCCAGTTGTAGCTGAAAAACATTTTCACTTTGATGAAGAACTCCTTCAACTGTGTCCTAATGATGTTTCTCTGCATGGATTTTTCCAGACAGAAAAATATTTTGCACATATCAAAGATGAGATTCTTAAAGACTTTACTTTTCATGATGATCTAATCACTCCGGTAAAGGGCTTCCTTGATGAACTTAAAGACCCTATTTTTCTTCATGTTCGTCGTGGTGATCCAAATCTTGTTGACGCTCGGGGATTCAAGTGGGCATATACTGAGTGTTCTTCTCAACACCCTCCACAAACTCTAGAGTATTATGAAGAAGCTCTTAAGTTGTTCCCAGAAGATCAGGAAGTCGTAGTTGTTTCCGATTCTCCCGAATGGGTAATGGAACAGGAAGTCTTTAAACCAGATCGGTTCTACGTCTCTACTCCCGAAGAAAAGTATCCTGATGGTTCCTATACTCCTTATGTTGACTTGTGCATCATGGCTAATTGTAAGGGTGGTATCATTGCTAACTCTACTCTTTCTTGGTGGGGTGCTTGGTTACAAAATGGTGCTGGTAAAATTGTAGCTCCTAAAAACTGGTTTGGTCCTGCATATGGACACAACAATACTGTTGATCTTTATTGCGAGGGGTGGGAAGTTCTCTGATGGAATCTGCTGTAATGGATAAAAACAAGTCTGCATATAAACTAAAAGGAATTGGACCCATCTATTACATTAATCTAGATGGACAACCAGAAAGAAAAGCGTACATGGAGTCAATGTTTTCCCATTGGGAAATTGATAATTACGAACGTATTTCTGCTTATGATGGTCGTGACGATGACCTGAGTGATATTATTCATGGCAGGTATCCAGCAAATATGAGTTCTGGTGAGGTGGGTTGTGTGACTTCACACCTTAAGCTTCTCAAACATTTTCTTGAAACTTCGGATTCTCCATATTGTATTGTAATGGAAGATGATGTTGATATTAGTGTTGCGAAGTACTGGAACTTTACTTGGAATCAATTTATTGCAAGACTTCCTTATGACTACGATGTAGTTCAACTTGCTATTATTTGTCCAGGAACTCTTCATGTTAACCTACATCGTAGGTTTGTGAATGATTTTTCCACAGCATGTTATGTTATTACTAGACATCATGCAGAAAAAGTAGTACGACTTCACTGCCGTGGAGATAAGTATAAACTTGATCATGCAATTAAGCCTCGTGCAGTTGCAGATGATTTAATTTATAACTCTGGAAATACTTTTGCTATTCCTTTGTTCTTGTATAGGATTGAGTTGGGATCATCCATTCACCCAGAACATATTGAAATCTTCCATAGAGGATCTCATGATGGACTTCGTAATCTTTGGGAAACTCGTGGTTCTGATTTAGAAATTGAGAAACTCATGGATTTTGATCCTTATCTTGGAAGAACTTCTGAGGCTCAACCACCAAGTTAAAAATATGAAAGTAACAAAAATACCCGGATTAGGAAGATTCGGTGTTTATATTGATGACATAGATCTCAATAATATTACAGATGAAGAATGGATAGAAGTCGGTAAGATTCATCTAGAATCTCTAGTGACTATTATTCGTAATAATAGTATAGATCATCTAACATATTATAATCTAATGACTAAGTGGGGCGATACTCGTTGGACTCGCCCTCTACAGTTGTATAAAAAATATGGTAAACCAGTTAAAGAATTATTTACAAAACGATTACTTGATGCTGGAGATCGTAAAGATCTTTTACATCAAAGACGTTGGGCTGTAGATAAAAGGTGTCCTGGAATGCTTAGAATTACTCCTAAAAAGAATGACAAGGGGGAGTCTACTGGGATGTTTGGTGATGGTGAATTGTACTGGCATAGTAATGAAGCCTCAGATGTAGCATTTACTCCTGGTGTATCTCTAATGGGAGTTGAGAATATGATCGGAAGTTCTACGGGATTCTGTACAACTGCTGATTGGTATGAAAAACAATCTGATTCTTTTAAAAGTGAATTAGACGAAATGATTCTTGTGTGTAATTTTAGAACTAATCATCGTGAGTATGATGATCAGAAAAGATTATACTTAGAAACCATGGTAAGTTATGATGAAACCCAACAAAGTTTTTATCATAACAATCAATGTCCAGAAAATGATAGTGAAATTCCACTAGTGATTCAAAATCCAGGTGGCATTAAAGGACTTCATTACTCTCCATGGACTGTGGATTATATTAAGGGAATGAATAGAGAAGAAAGTGATAAGATTCTCTCTAAGATTAGTACTGAATTATTCATTGATGAATACATATATGATCACAAATACCAAAGTGATACAGATTTATTGATATTTGATAATAGTATTACTCTTCATAATAGATCTATTGAAAATGGATCTGCTCCTGATAGGTTAGGATATAGAGTTCAATTTGATTATGATAAGTTGATTGGGAAAACTTATCAACCATTTTTTCAAAAAGAATTTCAAGAACTTAGATCCAAAAATATAGATGATCTTTATTTCGCAATGTCTTAGTCCACTTTCACTTGACAGAATCTGAAGAAACTGTTAAAGTGATCTGACTTAACCGTGCCTCAACTACTTGCGCGGTTATTCATTATGTCCTATAGAACACAAAAAAATTTTTATGAAACTCAAACAACTGATGCTTGCACCTGTTGCTCTGGGAATGGTTGCTCCTGTTGCTGCGAATGCTGCAGATCTTAATATGGTAGCAGTCAACCAATATTCTTCAGAACAGGTTACAAGCGTCTCACAACTTTCTGACGTGCAACCCACTGACTGGGCATATCAAGCACTCAGCAACCTTGTAGAACGTTATGGTTGTGTTGCTGGTTATGCCAACGGCACCTTTGGTGGTGGTCGTGCAATGACTCGTTATGAAGCGGCTGCACTTCTTAATGCTTGCCTTGATCGTGTAACCGAAGTTACTGATGAACTCCAACGTCTTGCTAATGAATTTCGTGACGAACTAACTGTTATTCAAGGTCGTGTTGCTGCTCTAGAATCCAAAGTTGGTACTCTAGAAGCAACTCAATTCTCAACCACTACCAAACTTAAGGGTGAAACCAACTTCGTTCTTGGTGGTGTTCCTGGTGCTCGTCTTGCTAATGGAACCAACGTCGGTAACACCGCATTTAACTATGATCTTCGTCTGAACTTTGATACATCGTTCACTGGTAAGGATCTGCTTCGCACTCGTCTGCGTACTGGTAACTTCTCTAGTCAACCTTTTGGTTCTTCCTCGTCTCTGTTCAAACTGGACAAAGCAGAATCTTATGCGAACCAAGTCAATCTTGACCGTTTGTACTACAGCTTCCCTGGACTTACTAAGGGTGTGACTCTCACCGCTGGTCCTCTGGTTCGTAACACCGAGATGACATGGATTCCTTCCGTTTATCGTTCTGAAGTTCTTGACTTCTTTGCTGTTGGAGGTGCTCCAGGTGTCTATAACAAGGCAACTGGTGCTGGTTTCGGTGTTCAGTATGTTCAACCCAGTAAGAAAGGTGGAGTTGTTGCTGGTCTGAACTACGTTGCTCAGAACGGTGCTGATTCTTCTACTGGTGTGTTTAATGAGCAAGGTGCTCTGAACGTTCTTGCACAACTCGGTTATCGTGCTCCTCAGTGGGGTGCTGCCTTCGGATATCGTTATGGTACTCAGGGATCCCGTGTCCGCACCTTTAATGGTGTTGCTGGTAATGGCGGTACTCTTGCCGCTAACCAAACCTCCAATGGTTATGCTCTGAATGCCTACTGGCAACCCAAGACCTCTGGTATCATTCCTTCTGTGAGTGGTGCTTATGGTTGGAACAACGTAGAAGGCCTTGCAACTCCTAATGCTGCAACTAACTCTCAGACCTGGTTTGCTGGTCTTCAGTGGAGTGATGTTTTTGCTAAGGGTAATGGTGCTGGTATTGCTTACGGTCAACCTGGCAACGCTTCTGGTCTCTCTGAGAAGGCTCAAATGCTTGAGATCTTCTACAAGTACCGTGTGTCTGATAACATCAGTGTGACCCCTGCTCTGCTCTATGTTACCAACAACCAAGCATTCCAAAATGCTTCTGATAACTGGGGTGGCGTGATTCAGACTAAGTTTACTTTCTGATCTTCTAACAAAATAGGTATCGCATGATACCAAGGGGGGGTGCTTGACACCCCTTTCTTTTTCCTATATAATCATGTAACAATTCGTAATAAAACGAAAATGACTGTAACGACTAATGAACATGGTCAAATGAACATGTTCGCCAAAGAACCTAAAATGTATATTTCCGATGAGGATGCAATTAAATACGGCATGATGACTCACAACGAACGAGCAGAACTTGCTAACGGTCGTTGGGCAATGATGGGTATTATTGCAGGATTCATTTCTTATGCCTTTACGGGTAAATTATTTTTTGGTATTTTCTGACAATTCATTGACAATGACTTCAATTATCTTTACAATTACTAGTATCGCCTTCTTTGTTCTCTTGGCGGTATCTGTAGAAAAACTTTCCGAAACATACTAATGACTTATTCTGTTACCCTTCGTTCTCCTGATGGAACTGAAAATGTAATTCAATGCGCTTCCGATCAATATATTCTTGAAGCTGCTGAAGAAGCTGGTATTGATCTTCCTTCTTCCTGTAGGGCCGGTGCCTGTTCTGCTTGTGCGGGCAAACTGATTAGTGGTACTGTCGATAATGAGGAACAATCATTCCTTGATGACGATCAAATTACTGAAGGATGGGTGCTAACTTGCGTTGCATATCCTACTAGTGATTGTATTATTTTAACTGAACAAGAAGAAAATCTTTAATAAAGGAGAAACCTAAAATGAAAAACTTTGGATGGACACCAGAAGCAGAAATTCTTAATGCTCGTCTTGCTATGCTTGGATTTGTAATTGCCGTTGGCACTTACTTGACTACAGGACAAATTATTCCTGGAGTTCTATGAGCTCTGGAATGCTCGGACAATTTGCTCTTGCTCTTGAAACACTTGGATGGGATAAAGATGATGACATCTCAGTTGAAATTGGTGGTGTGTCAGTAACAGGAACTGCTACCCACCCAGATGCAAATCCAAAATGGGCAAAACCTTTTGGGACAGTCACTTATCAAAACGATGCTTTCATCGTAATCAAAAACAAGTCAAGGAACCCAGTTGTTCCTTCACAACCAAATCCTGAACTTAAACAACAACATCCTTATATTGAAAATCATGCCTCAACTAACTCCTGAAGAAACTGTAACCATTCCTTCAGTGGACTTTATGTTCCGTGAAGATGGTGAATTTGTGACTCGTTCCACCGATGATCTTTTTGGTGGTAAAAGAGTAGTTCTCTTTGCTCTTCCTGGTGCTTTTACTCCTACCTGTAGTGCCTATCAACTTCCAGGTTTTGAAGAGAAGTATGAAGAGTTTAATGAAGCCGGAATTGATGAGGTTTATTGTCTCTCAGTCAACGATGCATTTGTGATGAATGCATGGGCTAAAGATCAAGGAATCACAAATGTTAAACTGATCCCTGATGGTAATGGTGAATTTACCCAGGGAATGGGTATGCTTGTCCAGAAAAAGAACCTTGGTTTTGCCATGCGTTCTTGGCGTTATGCCGCAGTTATTGATAATGGTGAAATTCAACAACTGTTTCTTGAAGATGACATGCGGGACAATGCTGACACTGATCCTTATGAATATTCCACTCCAGAACGGGTATTGGAATATGTCAAGACTACTGCTCCCGCAGTAGTAGTCTGAGCCTCTCCCCCCGCAAGGGGGATTTTTTTGAGGCTCTTGACAAGGACGATAACCTGTAGTATTATAAATAGGTAAACAAATGTTACGAAACTTTAATGTTATGTAACACATTCATGGAGAAAAGGGACTAACCTCCTTACCGAGACTATCCATGTAAAATATGTCTCTCATACCCAGTCTTAGGGTGACTGGGAAATAGTAACTCCACCATTTCCCTGATGGTCTTACTAACTTTTTTAAAAAAATGACTGCTTCAATTGCACAACAACGACAATCGAATACTTGGGAACAGTTTTGCAACTGGGTAACTTCAACCGATAACCGCATCTATGTTGGGTGGTTCGGTGTTCTGATGATTCCTTGCCTACTTGCTGCTACAACTTGTTTCATCATCGCATTTATCGGTGCTCCCCCAGTGGACATTGATGGAATCCGTGAACCCGTTGCTGGTTCACTCATGTACGGAAACAACATCATCTCTGGTGCTGTGATTCCTTCGTCCAATGCTATTGGACTGCACTTTTACCCCATCTGGGAAGCTGCTTCCCTAG